>Ga0180732_1000164_pt1 | contig 65226 bp, 78 predicted proteins | sample KR11_01MetaG_FD_148674 | JGI IMG/M metagenome (GOLD analysis project Ga0180732, IMG submission 148674) | Groundwater microbial communities from the Olkiluoto Island deep subsurface site, Finland - KR11_0.1 MetaG | ecosystem: Environmental > Aquatic > Deep subsurface > Groundwater | place... | reverse complement strand
ATATCATTTTCACGATCTCCGATATCATGAGGATCAAATGCAACATTCTGGTCTGGATATATAATTATTGATCGAGAAATAGAGGTACCTAAATAACCAGAGCCATTATCTATCCAAACCTGTGTTTTTGGCACTATTCTTTTTTTAAATAAATTCATCATAAATCATCTATTATTTGATCAGTTCTTTTTTTTCTAGAATCATAGTATCAAGAACTAAACATCTGCCAAGTAAACAATAATCTGGTTTTTCAAATGAATTTTCTTTAACAATAGGTTCTAACGCATCACATGGCAATTCGTTTGTTTGTTCACCTGGTCGATAAAGACTGAATGTTGCATTAATCAGCATATCTATTCTATCCGGAGCATTAGAATCATATAGTCGACCAACCACCCAACTGTGCGCATATCTAAATCTCTGACATTTTTCACATAATATGTTTATTTTTTCTACTGTCATCATAAATCACCTAATCTACTATGACCCACATCATGCAAATCTTCTTTCCTTGATTCTAAATGTTCTAGATATTTCCTATTATCTTCAAGAATTTTACATGCTCCATCTTCACAATATGATAATTTTTCAATCGAAATACTATCTTTGAAAGTTTGTGCACCTATTTTTTTACCAATAGCTTTCTCAAATGTTCTAATTAAACTGTCGCATGGTTGTAATTTTTTATCAGGAGAATTTTTATTTAGAAGATAATCTCTAAATGCTAGATTAATGTTAGCTTCTGTAGTCCCACAACCATATGATCTTGCAAAATCTAAATAAGTAGCACGCATTTTTGGACACTGTGCACATATATCTTCTGTTAGTTTTGTCATTATTAATCACCTAATATATATTTACTATAAAGTAGTATATAAATACATCATATTTATTATAACTGTGACATTAGTCGAAAAACTATATAAACATTGAATACCTATCAAATAGAGAGGTAATAATATGCCAATATCACAAGCTCCTTATACAAGAAAATATGCACACACAGCGTCTAGAGGACATGAAAGCTTAGTAACATGCGGTTACTGTGGACGTCAAGTCCCGAGATACAAAACCTTCATAAAATTCAGAGGATTTAGAATTACTGATCCTACAATTCTTCAACAAGTTGATAGAAATGATATACATATGGGTAGACAGAAAATGTACGTGTGTCCTTCCTGCGCACGTTTCCATAAGATTGTACAACGTGGAAAAACTGTTCAGAAAAAACATCAAGCAAGAAGGTAGATTTAAAAACTTTAAAGAACAACTATTTTTAAGGTGTCTATAATGAAAATAATAAATACAAAACCAGTTTCAATGTCAGAAGCTAAAGAATTGATGATAAAGAAAGAGAAAGCCGGCGAGCTAAATTATGAGCAAAAATTAGCTTTCGAACATTTGAAAAACTTTACAAAAATAAGCTATAAAGATGCTGAAAAACTTACATCAGAGATAGATAGTATACTAAAGATGTCTCCTGAAACTCTAGTTCAAATATTGAACATAATGCCTAAGAATCCAGACGAATTGAGAATGATATTTGCTAGAGAAAAATTCAGTTTAAAGGAAGAAGAAATAACTAAAATATTGGAAATGATTGGAAAATACATCTAGGTGAGATTATGTTTCTAAAAGATGAAAACGTCATAGTGTTAGATTTTCTATCTACCGGCCATGCTGCTGGAAGAAAAGAAGCTATTGCACAGGTTATCGGTGAGAAATATTTCTCTTTATTAGAAATTGTAATAAAGCCTGGAGTCAGTGTAAAGAATGGAGATAAATTATATATTGGTGAAGGTAAGCGTGAAATAGTAGATCATATTAAAAGAAGAATTAATTCTAACGAACTAACCTCATTTGCTAAATCAGAAGTACCTTTCCTAGTTGAACGCATAGTAAATGAAAATGAAGCTAAATTTGTAGAAATTTTCAATACAGCACATCCTGTATCTACAAGAATGCATCAATTAGAATTGCTTCCAGGAATAGGTAAAAAACATATGTGGTCTATAATTGAAGAGAGGAAGAAAGGTAAATTCAAAAATTTTGAAGATATTAAGACAAGAATAAATCTAATACCAGACCCAAAAGGATCTATTGTGAAAAGAATTATTCAAGAAATTGAAAACGAAGATGAAAGATACAGACTATTTGTTGCTGGTAAGCCTAGAGAATACTAGCTGATTTCTTAACTATATAGTAGTTAATTAGCGATAGCTTTATATACTGGTTTAACCATATAGTTATTACTATAAAGAGGTTAATAACTATGACAAACTATGTTGAAAGTGAAATTATAATTGGAATAGGAAATGGTCCACACATGCAGAATTCACAATCTTTAAATGAAAATCTATATACAGAAGCTGAAAAAGAAACTGAAGCAATGTTATTTTTAAATAATTTTAAATTGGATATAACACTTAATCGTGGTGTATCTGATGTTACCTATATTGATTCTAGAAATGCGTCAAAAAAATTAACAAATGAAATAGATTATTTATGTAAACAAATGGAGGCGAAATAGATGATAAAATCAAATGTTCCTGAATCATTTATACTAAACGATATGCGTAAAAAAGAAGATATAAAAACATATAATGCCCAAGTATCCGCATTAGCGAACGAACCTAAGTCGGTAATTGAAGATATTTATGATTGTATAGAACACGAAACAGAACTGAAAGGATTTAATGCTGAACAAAATTATTTGGACAAAAATCGTAATTATATTGAAGTTGCTACTACAGTAATGGATCAATATGATTCAGCAGTTAATGAATTCGTACTAAAAGATTTTTCTAACATAATAAATAACTTAGAAAGATTGCGTTCTAGTAGACTACGCCTATTAAATATCCGAGAACTTGAAAACAAACTTGAACTTCTTAGCTATCTTAAGAAAATTCAGCCAAGACCAATATCTGGTTTTCATTGGAATTATTCTGAAGCTGATAATAAAATATATATGATTATAGAAAATGGTAAACAGCTACCTGGACCAAGTAAAGCTGGTATGGAGAGTGAATAAAAATGATATTTAGAACTTTAAAACCACAAAGACCAACTGTTGTTAGAAAAGGCAATGTTGTTCATTTGTGTCATTATTACAATGGAACTAAACAATGTTTAGGACCTAGATGTTTATGGATACAAGTCGGCACATGCAGATTCCATACTAAAGCTAAAGCAAAGAGTAACTTTACAGCTCAATGAGGTGAAATGAAAAATGATAAAGAAACAAAAACCATTTGTGCTTATTGACGGAAAAACTGGAAAACAAATAGCATTTGGAAGCAGAACAGATATAGAAAAACAAACAAAAAAAATTTATCAATTTTAGATCATAGTTCATTACAGCAAGAAAATTTAATAATCGCAAAGGTAAATTTTTAGGGTGAAATATATGGTAGATAAAATTGGATTAATAAAAACAATTCGTGAAGAAACTAGTAATAGTGATACTAGTCAAAAAGTTGAAATATACAAAACACTTCGTGAAGAAGTTGACAGTAGTAATGATACTAGTGAAATAGTTAATTTTGTGCAAACAATTCGCTATGCAAAACAATCAGAATTAGACGAAGCTGAAAAAATAGCTGATAATGTTCTAGATTCAGTAAAAAAATATTATCAAGGAAAATAGGATGACAAAATGAAAAAATATGAAATCAGCGAAAATGTAAAAATATATGGATTTAAAACGCTTGGTTATGCTTCTACCATTTTTAGCACAGTATTTGGAATTTCTGCAATTAATGATGTTATAAACGGAGACATGTATAGTGCTTATACAAAAGCTGTTTTAGTAGGAACAGGTCTTTGTATTGGAAACGAATTATTGGAAAAATCACGTTCTGCATCTAAAAAAAATAAAATGAAAAGTGTAAAAGAAAAAATGATTGAAAAATTTAAAATGAGCAATGAATTTAAACTAGATTAAATTAATATTTTTAATAATTCTTTCAAAGTTGCATTTGTTCTAAGACCAGTATCACAGAATACAGTTCGTGAAGCTTTGAAACCATTCTTGTTAAGTCGTTCAATCAAATCTTCAAATTTAGGAACAGTAAACTTGTATATTTTTGCCAAACGGTGAGTATTGTAATAAAACAAATAATCTGACTCCTGTCTTAACGTATCTAATAATTTTAATTCTTCTTTTCTTAATCTGAAATCTCTTTTCCTCATATCTTTCAACGTCGCCTCAACAAAAGTAGAATCGTTTATTTTACCAAGATAAATTGGCCCGCATGTTTTCATTTGGTGACCATCATGAATTATTTCTGGTTGACCAAAAGAACGTTCACTACATTTTTCACAGTAGTTAACAAATCCAAATTGATCTAAAAGATTAGCAACAGAACCTTCATGCTCCACTTTTCCAAAAATTCTATAATAATGTTTATACGGAAAAGCTAAAACAGGAATAAACGCTTTCTCATGTCTAGCAAATGCAAGCATTATAGAAGTTATAAGAATCCTTAAACCAAGTTCGTTGTAAAATTCTGTTCTAATTGATTTTATTCCATACTTTCTTAAACCAGCCATAGGTGACGAACCACATAATGCAGCCGTATCTGTTGCTGTTATTCCTATAAATCCTTTATGAAAAGCTGCTTTCGCAGTTGAATCTAAAAATTTAACAGGAGGACCGAAAGGATCTAAATCAATCATACCATAAATATTTCCACTCAGTAAAAGAGATGCATCCGACTTAATAGCTGTACATTTTTTTTGCAATTTATTCAAAAATATATTTTTCTTTATTAATTTAACAGCTGAAGGAGAACTATCATTTAAGAAAACTTTACCGACTCCTTTAACCTCAGCAGCGTAACGTAGCCCTCGTGCTCCACTCGCTGAGAGAGCATCACAAACATTAATTTTTTTATCAGAATTGTCTATGAAAACTTGCAAAGCTGAAATAGAAATATCTCTAGTCAATTCCGCTTCATCATTAAAGAAAACTGGCAAATCATACTTGCGTCCAACTGGAACAAAAAATTTCACTTTCCCTTCTTTAATCTGTTTGAATTTCATAGTAATTATATTGAATCCTAGATAAATAAACTTTATAAAGTTAGAAACTGAATAAGATTTAGTTAAAATTATACGTAATTAATTGAGGTGGTTATTATACAAGGCGGAATTCCAGAAATGGGTTATGATAGAGCAATAGTAACGTTTTCTCCTGACGGTAGATTGTATCAGGTTGAATATGCAAGAGAAGCTGTAAAAAGAGGAACAACTTTAGTTGGATTATTATTCACAGATGGAGTTGTTGTAGCTACAATACGACCTTCTGAAGAATTAGCTGTTCCTAGCACAGGAAGTGATAAAGTTCATGAAGTTGACAGCCATATAGCAGCGGGAATGGCTGGATTTTTAGCAGACGGAAGAGTACTAATCGATTTCGTCAGAATACGCGCACAGATTCACAAACTAACCTACGATGAACCATTAAGCATATACGGTGGCGTTAAAGAAATTGCAGACAGAATGCAATTATATACACAATATGGTGGTGTACGTCCGTATGGTGTTGGATTTTTACTTGGTGGAATAGATGAGAAAGGCCCACAATTATTTGAAATAGATCCTTCTTCAGCTTTTTCTTCATGGAACGCTCAGTCAATCGGTAGAGGCGCGCCAGAAGCAGTGAAAGTTTTAAGAAAAGAATGGGAAGAAAAAATGACTAAAGACACTGCAATAGAACTTGCATTAAAGGCGCTTAAAGCAGGTGAAAAAGGAGTTAAAATAAACGAAGTAGAATTATGTGTGATTGATAAAAGCGGTTTCGAAGAGTACCGAGGAGAAAATATAAAACTAATCAAAAAATACTGGTAAGATATTATGGGAATTTCTGCAGATAAAGCAGTAATAGCTAAAATTACAAAAGGTGGAGAAAAATTCGAAATATTAGTTGATCCAGTCAAAGCGTTGGAAGTAAAAGCTGGAAAAGATGTCAACATAGACGAACTAATAGTTTCGAGAGAAATATATGAAGATTCTCATAAAGGTCTTAGAGCTCCAACTGATAAAGTAAATAAAGCTTTCGGCACTAATGATATAAAGGAAATTGTTTACAAAATAATAAAACAAGGAGAAGTACAGTTAACAACAGACCAACGAAGAGAAATGATCGAGACGACCACGAAGGCCGTTGCGTCTATTATTTCAAAACAAGGTGTTAACCCACAGACAGGCCTACCACATCCAGCAGACAGAATACTGAGAGCGATGGAACAGGCTAAAGTTAAACTAACAATTGAAAAGAAACCAGAAGAACAAATTGAATCTGTTTTAGAAGCAATACAAAGTGTAATACCTATAAAATTTGAAAAAATAAAACTAGCGGTAAGAATACCACCACAGTTTGCAAGCAAAGGATCTAGTATAGTTAGAAACTTTGGAAAAATGATTAAAGAAGAATGGAAAAACGATGGAAGTTACGCTTGTATGATTGAAATCCCTGCAGGAATGCAGCAGGATATTTACGACCGATTAAATACATTAACACACGGTCAAGTTGAAGTTAAAAAATGTTAAAGGAGGTTAAATTATGGAAGAATCGAAAATAATCGTTAATGAAAGAAAACTGGTAATACCGGGAGATGTATTAGCAACAGGTTTGGATTTTTTACCAAGCTCAGGATGCTATAGGGAAAATAATACAATAAAAGCAAAAGTTTTAGGTCTAGCTAAAATTAAAGATAGATTTGTAGGAATAGTACCACTGTCTGGAGTATTTGTTCCAAGACCAGGCGATGGAATAATTGGCTTTATACAAGACTTATTATCTACATCATGGATAGTAGACATAAACAGTCCATATGATGCAATAATGCCATTGGGTGAAGCTGTGGGAGAATTTGTAGATATAACTAAAAGAGATATTTCAACTTATTTTGACATAGGTGACATAATCTACGCAAAGATATTGAATGTTACAAAATCGAAACATGTTCAAATAACCATGAATGATTATAGAGCAAAAAAACTTTCAGATGGACGTCTGTTAATAATAACTCCTTCAAAAGTTCCAAGACTAATAGGAAAACAAGGTTCTATGATTGAATTAATAAAAAAGGAAACAAAATGTCAGATAATTGTCGGTCAAAATGGTGTTGTTTGGATAAAAGGTGAACGTGAAGGCCTTGCATCTAAAGCAATCAAAATGATTGAACAAGAATCGCATATATCAGGATTAACTGAAAAAATAACAGAACTATTGGGTAAGGGTGAATAAAATGAAACCAAATCAACCAGAAAAATTAATCGTTAAAGGAAAAAGATTAGACGGAAGAGCTTTTGATGAAATGCGACCAACCACAAGCGAAGTCGGTGTAATCAAAAGAGCTCTTGGATCAGCAGTTTTCAAATTTGAAAATACATACGCTATAGCAGGTGTATATGGCCCAAAACCATTCCATCCTAAATTTATGCAAGACCCTCAGAAATTAATATTAAGATGTAAGTATACCATGGTTCCTTTCTCTACTACAGAAAGAATAAGACCTGGACATAGTAGAAGAAGCACGGAAATATCTAAAGTTGTTACAGAAGCTTTAGCTAATGTAGTCTTTGTAGAAGACTATCCTAGAACAGGAGTTGACGTATTTATAGAAATACTTCAAGCTGATGCATCAACCAGATGTGCTGGACTTAATGCAGCTTCTATGGCACTAGCCGACGCTGGTGTACCAATGAGAGATTTGGTTAGTTCTTGTTCAGTAGGAAGAGCTGATGGGCAAATACTTCTGGATCTTTTTGGTTTAGAAGATAATTACGGTGATGTAGATTTAGCTGTTGCAACTGTAGGTGGGCAAGATAAAATAGTTCTACTACAAATGGATGGTATCATCACTAAAGATGAATTCATGACTATGCTTGAACTTGCTAAGAAAGGTTGTGCAGAAATTAATGAAAAACAGAAAGAAGCACTGAGAATAAAATATGAAACAGGTGAATTAAATGATAATGAATAGTGAAAATTACATAAAAAAATTAATTGAAGAAGATCTCAGAATAGATAAAAGAGCTTTTGATGAATTCAGAAAAATCGATATTAAAGTTAATGAAATAACATCTGCAGAAGGTTCAGCAAGAGTACGTATAGGAAATACACATATTTTAGCTGGTATAAAAATGGCTGTTGGAACACCATTCCCAGATACACCTGCAGAAGGAATTTTAATAGTAAATGCAGAATTCGCACCAATAGCTTCGCCAACATTTGAACCTGGACCACCTAGTGAAAGTTCAATAGAAATGGCAAGAGTAATTGATCGTGGTATAAGAGAAAGCCATTGTATTGATTTAGATAAATTGTGTATTATAGAAAAAGAAAAGGTCTGGATAATAAATGTTGATATACATGTTTTAGACCATGATGGTAATCTAATAGATGCTGGTGGTTTGGCAGCAATAATTGCTTTGCTAAATACTCAAATACCAAAATATGAAAATGAAAAAATTGATTATAAACAACATTCTGGAAAACTTCCAGTTGTAGACATACCAGTACCAATAACTATCTATAAAATAGCTAATAAATTATTAGTTGATACAAATGTTGAAGAAGAAAACGCACTTGACGCACGAATAACAATCTGCACAAATAAAGCTGGAAACATATGTGCAATGCAAAAAGGAGGAGTGGGTCATTTGACAACAGAAGAACTAGAAAAAGCAGTTGATCTATCGATTAAAAAAGGTAATGAAATTCGTTCACTAATAAAGTAAGCTATATAAACATTGGTTTTATAATATGAGTTGATAAATATGGCAAAGAAAATTGGTTCAGCTGGCCGATATGGGGCAAGATATGGAACAAGAACAAAAAAGATAGTAACAGAAATGGAAAGGAAAACCAAACAAAAGCAAATTTGTCCATACTGTGAAAGACCAGCCCTGATAAGAATGTCAGCAGGAATATGGACTTGCAAAAAATGTAAAGTAAAATTTGCAGGTGGTGCATATTATCCTAAATTTGTAAAAGGTGGAAATTAATGTATAAATGTTTAAATTGTGGTAAAGAAGTTAGTTTAGAACAAGCTAATGAAAAAATAAGATGCCCTTTTTGTGGTTATAGAATAATTATGAAAACAAGACCGAAAAAAGTAGTAAGAGTCTTGGCAAGATAGATATGAAAGCTGAAATAGAAATACCTTGTAAAGAACCAGACAAAATAATAGAGTCTTTGAAACCAGACATGGATCAAACTGAAAAGTTTGATGTTAATATCACAAAAAACAAAGATGGAATTAAAATTGAAGTTGAGTCCAATGAAATAAGTGGACTATTGGCTGCAATAAACTCATATTTGAAAATGATTAAAACATTAAAAGATTTGGAGGAGATTAAATGAATGAAGTAATGAAGCTATCACCGGAAGCACAGCAAGCATTAATGCAGATGCAGGGTATGCAACAGCAAATGCAAACTATAAATTTTCAAAGAGAAAATCTAAATTTTCAAAAAGTAGAAGCCGATAGAGCTTTAATCGAATTAAAGAAGTTAGAAAAAAATGAAGAAATATTCAAAGCGGTTGGTCCTATTTTAATCAAAACAAATAAAAATGATATTGAAACTGAACTTTCTGAAAAACTTGAAACAATAGAAGTAAGATTAAAAACTTTAGAAAAACAGGAAAGTACAATAAGAGAAAAAGCTGAAGAGATTCAGAAGAAATTAGAAGAACTTCTAAAGCCTGCAGAAAAAGCTGAAGCTAGCTAATAAAAAATAAGAAATAAAAATTTATTTTTTAAATGCATCCATATTGAACAAATATGGTTTAGCTGGCATATCTGCTGCTGGTGCAATCAAAGGTTCTACATTTAATATTTGTATCTTAGTATATTCTGGATGTTTAACGGGACATCTAGTACCATCGCAATAAATTTCTCCATCTTCATTACATTTTACACCACATGGTAAAACAACTACATTTTTTCTACCATATAATATCATCTTTTTTGGCTTCTCTGTACAAAGCGGTGCGTCTGGCGCGCCACCAATGTCTTCATGTTCTTCATTATTATTATTCATTTTATTTTCACCTCAAAATTGAATACCATATGTAGATTTTAAACCTATTTAAATCTATCTTTCTTCACTCTTTTACAGGAGTTAATAAAAATAAGAGACGCAAAAACATTTAAATTGACGTAGTACAATATCTAACAAGTGAAAACATGAGGTACTTATTATGTTCGAAGATATCATTGAGCTTATTAAGCAGGTTTCAGAAGATAGAAGCGTTCCTAGGAATATCAGGGAAAAATGTACAGATTGTATAAAAACATTAGATGGAGGCAAAGACCCAGTTGATATCAGAATAAATACAGTAATTAGTACCTTAGATGAAGTGTCTAATGATCCAAACATACCAATGTATACAAGAACACAAATATGGAACATTGTATCATTGTTGGAAAGCAGACGAAAATAAGTATATAAGTATGAAAAAATAATAAATAAATAGAAAAGTAATAATTTTAGAGGAGGTATTGAAAATGTTAGAAAAACTATTCGGAAAGAAAATAAGTGATGGAGAATTCATAGAATTAGATACAGCAAGTGTTGAAGCGCCTTCTGGAAAGATTCCAATTAAAATAGAAAAATTGGCAGATTTCATAGATACAGATAAAATACAGAAGTCGGCAAGAAACGGAGCAATTGTTTTAGTTAGAATAAAAGAACTTAAAGAAAAAGACTTATCAGAACTAAAAAGAGCAATTGATAAATTGAGAAAAACTGCAGTAGCAATGAATGGAGATATCGTTGGTATCGACGAAAACTACATCTTGATAACGCCGAACTTTGCTCATGTTGTAAGACCTTAAAGTTTCCATTTCTTCTTAGGAAACTTTAGACCCATTCTTCACTGGTTTATCTACTGTTAGGAGAACCGGTCCATTATCATTAGCAGCTAAAAGCATACCGTTGCTATCTACACCTTTTAATTTTGTAGGTTGGAGATTATTGACAACTACTATTTGTTTTCCAACAAGATCCTCTGGTGAATAGATTGTTCTTATTCCAGCTACTATCTGTTTCTTTTCTCCAACATCTATCTGCAGTTTAACTAGTTTATCACTTCCTTCTATTGCTTCTGCTTCAAGTATTGTTGCTATTTTCAATTCTACTTTTCCGAAATCTTCTATAGTTATCATTTTATCACCTCCCTGTTTATTTTCTACTTTTGGTTGAACCAACTTAATGTCAGTTTCTATTTTTTTGAATAATATTTCTCCTTTCGTTACCTTTGTTCTTTTTTCAATCTTATCCTTCAGTTCATCGACGTTTATCTTACTTAAAATATTCTTAGGTTTTTTACATATGAAACCCTGAGTTTTAAGCGCATCCTTCCATTTCATATTTTTAATACCAAATAAATTCCAAACCTTTTCAGATACACTCGGAATAAAAGGATAAGATAATATTGATATTGCTTTTACTAAATTGGAACAAACATAAAGCGTTTCTTTTCGTTTATTTTCCTGTTTCCATGGTTCTCTTTTTTGCAAGTAAATGTTTCCTATTTTAGCCAAAGCCATAATTTCTTTAAGCGCACCGCTCAAAAATCCTTTTTCTATTGTTTCAGATATCTTTTTCTCTGCGTTTTTTATGCCATTTAACACTTCGTTATCTTCTTTGTCTAATTTTAAATTTAAATTATCAATTTTCCCATCAAAATATTTATCAGCGAGGGTTGTCACTCTGTTTACAAAATTAACATAATCGCCTATTAAAACTTTATTTACAGCTTTATCAAATTCTATCCAAGAAAATTCAATGTCTTTGCCTTCTGGTCTGTTATATAGTAGATAGAATCTCCAATAAGTCGCTGGAAGCAACTCAAGAGCATCGTCCATAAAAATACCTACTTTTCTTGTTTTAGAGAATTTCTGTCCGCCTTCCCAATTAAGATATTCAGTGGCGGCAATTTGATCTGGAAGATGATAATCCTGTTCAGAAGCAAGAAGTTGCGCGGGAAAAAGAAGGGTATGAAATGGAATATTGTCTTTAGCGAGCGTATATATTTGTTTTACGTCTTCTCCAAACCAAAAATCTTTCCAGTTTTTGTTGATTTCTTTTGTGGCACTTATATAACCTAAAGCGGCTTCTGCCCAAACGTAAATTTTTTTACCGCTTGCTCCCTTAAACGGCGCATCAATCCCCCACACAATATCCCTTGTCACTGCACGCGGTTTTAATCCTTCTTTTAACCAATTGACAGTAAAGTGTTTTACATTCGTAGACCATTCTGGATGAGATTTAACATATTTTGCAATTTCTGATTGGAGTTTTTTTAAGTCAATATACCAGTGTTTTGTTTTCTTAAAGATTATTTTAGATTTTTCACATATCTTACAAATTGGTTCTATCAGTTCTTCAGCTTCTAAAAACGCTCCGCATTTTTCGCACTGATTTCCCTTCGCATAACCATAATCACATTTTGGACATTTGCCAACAATGAAAGCGTCTGCAAGGAATTTCTGGCAATTTTTGCAAAAAGCTCTTTTCTCAGTTTTAGTTGTTATAAATCCGTTCTTCTCCATTTGAAGATAGATTTCTTTGACAAACTCTTTGTGATTTTCAGTTTCAGTTGTAGTGTAATTATCAAACTTTATTTCAAATTCTTCAATTAATTTTTTTATTATTTTGTGGTTTTTTTCAGCAAGCTCTTTTGGAGAAATTCCTTGTTTAATAGCTTCTACCTCGATACTTGTTCCGTGCATATCAGTTCCTGAAACATAAAGAGTATCAAATCCGCGAATGCGATAATATCTAGCAAAAACGTCTCCAGATAACAGGCAACCTATCAAATTCCCAAGATGGGGGATATTGTGCGCGTATGGCCATGCGCTGCATACTAATATTTTCTTTATTTTAACCACCTAATTTATTTAATTTGTATTCTACGCATAACACATCATTTACTCTTTTCGAATACTTTAAATACGGCTTAACTTCTTTAATAAGTTTTTGTAATGATGCCATTTTATTAACACGCACAGCCCACAAATCATGCTTTGTTATCACAGTAATGTAAAATTTGATTTGAACCACCTACTAATAATAGAAATCAGAAATATATAAGTTATTTATCACATGCTACTTCGTCAAGATATTTATCAATGTCAAAAGGAGACCAATCTTTGCATAAAACACCCTTATGATTACACACCTTTTTCTTAATGCAATTATCACACGTCTTTTTCATAATCTCTGTTATTGTCCCACATTTATAAATTTGATGAACATAAGAACTATCATGCAAAAATATACTCATCTGATATTCGCATTGCTTGTCTTCTTACTTCTAAACTATATCCTGCACTTCCCTTTGTATCTGGCTCTATTTGCTTTCGTAGGAGCGATGTTTCCTGACTTAGATCTTAAATTTGGCAAGTTGCACCGGAAATTACTGCATAATGTTTGGGTTTTATTGATTATTCTGTTCGTATTGTTTAGAACAGGTTTGATAGATAATATATTCGCTATAGTATTTTCCATAGGTTTTGTCAGCCATCTTGTTTTGGACGGGCTTACGGTCTCAGGAATTTATCCATTTTGGCCTATTGAAAAATTTAGAATCAGGGGTTCCGCAAAAACAGGAAAAGCATCCGAGTATTTAATATTTGTAATTATTCTGTTCATGGTATTGCTCATATCTGGAATATTGAAAGTGTATTTATTTTAACTATCAAGATATCACCGAAACCTCATTTCAGGCCAGCTTTTTATAAATGCGCTCCTAAGATTGCAGAGAGAATACGACAAAATGTAATATAAGTGCTCATTCGACGATTTTTTTATAAAATAACTTTGGATCTCTCTCGAAAAATATTCTGCTCTTGAAATGTTTTTTCAGAACATTTGCCAAGAAGTTTTCAACATTGCTGTTTGTCTTTATCATCATCGGATATCCAAAATGAACATCTGTTCCTAAAGCGGCAAAAAAGAAACCTATTGCAACGCATTTTTCAGACAGTGGCGCCGGCGCAGATATAATAAACGGAAGATCCGTGATCTCTTTCTTTTCTTTATCAGCGATTCTTTTGAATATTTCTGCAATTCTTGCGTTATTTATACAGCTTCCAACATGAAAAACTCTTCTGCCATCTAGCATTCCGGCTTTTCCCAATTCAAACGCCATACACCCTGTTGTAAGTATCGCATAATCTTTGCTTAATTTTCTATAAACACTAATCCAATCTTCAGTAACTCTGGGATTTCTGCACCCTATCACAGCGATTATTCCTTTGATTTTCTTTTCTTTTAATTGTTTATGCAGAGAATCAGCAATTCTTTCATCAAAACCTACAATAACTTTCTCTTTTTTTGCGCTAAACGAAGTTCTCTTTCTCTTCTTTCTGTTTTCAATCGCCAATTTTATTATTTTTTTAGCAACAATATTTGCGCTCTCTCTATCAGTTACTGGCATATGAGTTGCTCCAGAAATCTTTGCAATGGAATTCGTTGTAATTAAACGAGTATGATAACATTCACATATATCTACAAGCGATGGCATAACACATTGCGCGTCAACTGCCATGATCTCTACCATACCAGTTGCAATGACATTTTCCTGCAAAATTACATTAGCAGCCAGGGGGACACCATGCTTTGCAAGCAGACTCGCGCCTGTGCAACAAACACCAACCACGTTGATGTTTTTATGTTTCTTAGCTTCTTTTACAATTTCTTCAGCGAACATCGGTTCATGACCATGAACAGCGATATTTATTTTATCATCTCTTATTACGCCGAGATCTAATACACCTTCTCTCACTTTTGGTTTTCCATAAAGTTTATCTTCTAATTCCGTTGCCAAATATAATCCAAGGTAACCATCAATTATGCCAAGTTTAACTGCGGTTTTAAGTAGATCCTGATAATCTGCATTGACACCAAATGAAGTTGCATGAAAAGCTTCAGATATTTCTTTAAAGTGTTCATGTTTTACAGAAGGCAATATACCAAGCTGTTTCCATAATTTCAGAAGATATTTTGGAGCTTTTTTATCAATATATTTTTCAGGAAATTTCTTTTTTGTAAACTGTAAAATATGCTCTGCGTGTCCTGTGTGATTTGACGCGCCAGCTGCAGTAAATCTGACTATATTTCTCGCAGAAACAACGTCTGCATTTGCGCCGCATGCGCCTACATCATCTTTATTTATCAATATGCACGGACCCATCAGGCAGTTTTTGCAGCATCTGCTCTCAAGCCCAATCTGACATGGTCTTTTTTCAAGTCTTTCATTCAATCTTTTCATAAATATTGTTTATTTTCATCGAATATTAAGATATGCTTGATACCAAGTCATATAAATCTCGCAAATAACTGCCGCTTTTAATTTATATTAAGCAACCGAGTCGCACTTCTAATCAGTGTGAGTAAGCGCTAACCGACAGTGAGAACAATGATAAATCCAGATTCATTCATACATGATACAGTAGAATTTGTAAGCAAGCTTATTCATGAGAATATTCATTACCGAAATAGGTAAGAAAGTTATATAAACTAATAAGATACATGAGACAATATACCAATTGTAATAAATGAAATCAAAAAATGGAATGAAGTTGTTGAGTAAATGATTTGATATGAAATTTGAAAAAGCTGACGATATAAGTGATAGGATATCAGATATAGTTGAAAAACTTAATTTTAATTATATCGATGCGCGTCGAATAAAATGTATCAGATCATTTAAAACTTCAAACAACGCCGTCGCTAGAATATGGTCTCTTCCAAATGTCTGGCAGAAAGTTCTGAACGTAGAAGCACACTATATAGTTGAAGTTATTTCAGAACGTTTTGACAAATTAAGCAAAGAAGATCAGATTAAAACACTGATACACGAATTGATGCATGTGCCGAAATCGTTTTCCGGCGCACTGGTTTCACATAATACTAAACAGTTTGATGGTAAAGGTGGGCATGTTTCTAAGAAAATAACACCTAAAACAGTAGATAAACTTTACAAAGAATATCAACGATTTTAGATAAATATTTCTAAATAACTTGTATGAAAAAGTGAACAAGCACGGAAAATTATGTGTTTATATATCTAATTAAATAAATTTATTTATGGCCGGATATACAGAAAGAAAGAAAAAAGAACTAAGAGATTCAAAAGAACAAACCGGAGAAGAAGAAATTCTTAAAATGAAAGATATTGGTTATACTGATAAGCACGGAAAATATAGCCACGATATAAGGGTTCCTGTGAAAGGAAGCTATACAGATAAATCTAATATCAGTAATGTTAGATATAAAGCATCTGTAAAAACATCACATCCAAAACATACTGAAAGTGATATTCATAAATTCTTTGATAGCCTTATTTCAGAAATTAGAGCAGATTATAGAGAAACATTCGGTAAAGAATATACTGGACCAGGCGAACCATCTAAACACACAAAAGAAAAATTACAGCCTACTGGCGGACATCAAATATTACGACCTGGACAAAATGTTAAATATGAAGGATCTATCATGCAACCACATGGTCATGGCCAAGAACATGCAAAACTTATAGAAGACTGGGTAGAAGCAGCAAGAGCAGTAAAATCTGGAAAGCATAAGAAAGATAATCTAAAGCGGGAGACATATTCAGTAATCTTGCTTTTGATAGGAACATATTTGATGTCTACATATATTCCTAAAGATGGAATAACTGGAAACTATATATTGAATAGTGGAACATCACTATTCACTTTACTATTCATGATTGTAGTTTTGATAGTAGCATTGATATTAATTAAAAATACTTTCTTCAAAAAAGAAGTTGTTAAACCAATTAGAAAAAAATCTAGAACTAAACGAAAAGCTAAATCTAAACGAAGAAAGTAAATTAAACGATTCTAAAATAGCCAACCAAAGTAATAAAGAATAACCAGTGCAATTGCTACCAAAATAGCAACACTTATGACTTTCTTAACAATCTTCAAACCAAGGAAAATTAAAACTATTATAATAATTACGCTTAAAATCTGCTTCAACATTGGTGATAAAGTTTCAAATAATGCCATAATTACCTATTGATTTAGAGAAATAAAAAGCTTTTTAAGTTTCCAATTACATAGAGAGAATATGAAAATTAAAGATTTAGTAACAAATACAAATGTTAATCTGACTGCAAAAGTCAAAGAAATAGAAGACGTGAAACAAATAACAACAAAGTTCGGCACACAAACATCATTAACAGTAGCTGTTCTAGAAGATGACACAGGAACTGTAAAATTAAACCTATGGGGTGCTCAATCAGAAGGAATAGAAGATGATCAGACATTAGAAATAACAAACGGCTTTGTTAAAGAATTCAGAGGAGAAAAACAGATTAGCATAGGTAAAACTGGTTCTATTAAAAAAGTTTAAAACTGGTTAAAATCTATTGGGTCTAACTTTTAATAGACTTTAATTTACCAATATATGTTCCATCTAAAAGAAAGATCTTCGCATTTTTCATATCAGCATTATCTAAAATTGCTCCATATGAAATTCTATCTGAGTTTAAAGCTAATCCGCCAATTAATGGATTAAATGAAGGCATTATAATTATTTCTTTGATATTACATTTTTTCTTAAATTTCTTCTCTATAGATTTTTTACCCAATTTACATCTAACCCAGCATGGCTGTTTTGTTCGATGCGCAAACTCAATTGCTGGATGTATATGACCCATGATAAGATATTCACAATCTAATAATTTTGCAAAAAACCACGCATGGCCGTGTACAAATCCATTTTTACCAACTTGAATACCTTTAGAAGACATGATATCAGTATTTGTTATTTTTTCGAGGTCAGCATCGTGGTTTCCTTTAACTATTGTTACTTTTACTTTTTTAGATAATCTTTCTAAAAACAGTGGTATTTCTTGAATTTCTTGAAAAAATGTTCCTGGAACTTGATGTTTTAAATCGCCTAAAATAATTAGTTCCTTTACTTTTGTGCGTTTAATTAATTTATTGATGCTTTCTTCAATTTTGTATATTTGTGATGGTATAGATATACCCGAATGATAAAGCTCTGATTCAAATCCAATGTGCAAATCTGCTATTATAAGCATTTTGTCTATTAGTAAAGCTCTTTCAGTTAGAATCTTTATTGCCATATTTCTTAATTGTTTGAAATCTATTAAAACGCGCACTAAACACGGATGTATCTATTCACCATATAGTAGTAACTAATAGATATCTTTATATACTATGATGTATATACTACTATTAAGTGATATATATGTACGATAATGAAAATTTGGGAGTTTTAATTAATGGCCAAGGAGAAATGGCTGGTGGTATTACTAAATATAATTTTAATAGTGTCCAAAATCTGCCTGAAAATATTATAACAGACAGTAATATTGATCAGATGCTAACTCGTGAAATTAGAGATGCCGGAATAATGCTTGATGCATACAAAATTATAAATCAAACAATTAAAAAATGTGAAAAAGATTCGATGAGTGAACGTCTACTATTACAAGAATTAAGAGAAAATGGTAATGAAATAATAGATTATGATGAACTTAGAAAAGAAGATATGCAGGATATTTATTTCGCTCTGATGGAATTAGAAAATATAGCTAGATGTGATGAGGTGCTTAAATGAAAAGATTACTGCCGCCAACTGAATTACCACAACCAGCTAAATGCAAACCATGGAATCTAGTCGATTTTGGAAAACCTATACAGATGGTAGGAAATGAAAATTATGTAGGCGGAAAATCAGAAACGCCAAAACCTTATTATATATATCGTGTAGGAAAAAAAGGAGGCACACTCAACTTTCCTGTTTTACAATGGGGAACAACTGAAGAAACATATAGAAAAACAATGAGGGGTAATGTGCCATATTTAATAAAAAATAAGGGGGGTGAATAAAAATGATCAATGGAATAAATAATGAAATAAGATGTGAAAAATCTTTTTACGGTAAAATACACGATCAAGTATATGAAATTACTAAAAAACCTAGCGATTTCAGAGATTACTCTAACGAAGAAGAACTTGTAATTTTCAATGCTATTACAGGTCCAGTATCTAAGATTGGTTTACGTGGAAAATGTAGAGCACAAAATATTGCAGATGCTGTAGTTGGTGAAACTATGATAGAATCATATAATCATAGAAAGGCTTAGATTTTTATCTTCTTATTTCACTATATAGTAGTAACTAATAGATAGTTTTATATACTATCAAATACAACTACTATATAGTGATACTATGTCTAACTATATTGTAAACGAATTGCAAATAAAACCTGATTTTTCTAGTGTTAAACCTGAAAGTGGTCTAAATGTTCCACAAATAAACCCACCTCAAATGGGCCAATCCAATGAACAATTTCTTAGCACTGCTCCAGAAAAACTTTATGATACAAATTATTTTGTTGATAAAACACCTACTGGTGATGAAAGAAAAAATTCTCTAAGAAGGGGAAAAGATCCAGTATATTGGGTAACACCAAGTGTAAATGCAGAAATAATGAAATATAGAAAAAGAATTGATCCTTTTTACAGCACGCGTATTCGTGTTTGTAATCTAAATAAAGAGACAGAAACAGCAATTAGTTCTTTAAGAGAAATAGTAACAGGTCTTTCAGAAACAATAGATGTACGTTCTCTTAAAGATAATTATTTAGACCTAGCAGATAAAGATAATTTGGCATATGCTGCATATTTTAGAAGTTTGGGAATAGAAACAGAAATTGTAAGTAATGATGATCTACTTAATGATACAAATGTTTTAATGGAATTAAACCATGAAGCAATTGCAGAAGATGTTAAATCTAATCTTGGTGCAATTCTAGAAATTACTAATTATTTAAAAAAAGAACCGATTATTGCATAAACCCAAATATACGTCAATAAACGACATCTTTAAATACCCCCACAACATATTATTAACTCCCATAAACGGGTGAAGTGATAAAAATGACAATGACAATAAATGAAATAAAAAATGAAGTTGAATACGTTAGCGATATTGATACAATCCATATGAAAAATGGAATGCCAGCATATCGTGGTGTATATATTTAGGTGATAAAATATGACAGAAATAAGATATGCATCTTTTGCAAGAAAAGTGTTAGATAATAGTGGTCTAAACCCAAATGCAATAGATAATGCATGCAGAAAAATTGAAAACCCAATAGAATATTAATTAGAAATCTTGGTTATTTTAGTATATCCATCTTTCTTCTTTTCTCTATCTAATTTGTATAGATATCCAGATACAGCTGTCTCTAGCGACGGATCGTGTGTAATCAAGAATATCTGTTCTACGATATTAGTTAGTTTATCTCTAAGTACGTTACTTAACTCTTCGACTGCTCGTGCATCAAGATTATGAGTAGGTTCATCTAAAACCATCCATCTTAGCTGTGGTGCTAGAATTAGTGAAAATGCTATCCTTAATACCAAACAAGCTATGGACCGTTCTCCACCAGATGCTATTCCATCAACAGGCACCCAACCAGTTGAATCTTGCAGTTGTAATACATAATCGCCGTTCTCTATACCTAATCTAACTCCTGAAAAATCATTATATGGATAGATATCTGCCCATATTGTTTGCATTGCAATATTTGCAGAAGAAATAAAGTTCTTTCTAAGATCTTCCTGTGTAAGAATAAGTGCGCTTTCAAATAATTTTAACTGACCTCTAATGTCTTCTATTTTACCCATCTCTGATTTCAATGAGTTTAACATATTATTCTTAACTTCAAGTTCTACTATCATTTTTTCCTTCTCATTTGTAATATATCCTGCTCCAGCGATTTTTGTTTCAAATTCCTTTTCTAGTGTAATCAGTGTCCTATACTCGCTTTCGGCTCTATCTAGAAGTGATGGTGAAAAACTCATTGTTGATAGTTTTTCTTCATTAAGTCTCATCAGTGTATCTTTTAGCAATTTTAATTTGTCAATTTTAATTTCAACTTCATTACGTTTAAAAATAAGTTGTTTTATTCTATCTTGCTCTACTCTACTTTTAGTAACTGCCTTATCGAGTATCTCAACAGCCTTTTCTTGCATTTTCTTTTGTTTCAGATAGTTTTTAGAGGAAATCTCAAGCTTTTCTAACTCATCTGTAGCTTTAGCCAGATCTACATCAGAATTTTCAATAAATCTCATCCTTTGTCTAAAGTTATTAAGATCTTTTATAGAATCTTCAAGTTTATCTACTACTGTTTCGCTTTTCCTTATATCAATCTTTAAACTTTTGATATTGCCTTTTGTCTTATCAAGTTGTTTTTTCTTACTATTTTTTAGAGATGTTTTCTTACTAGGTGTCAATGTTGATTCGCATATTGGACAATGGCTTGTAACTTTATCTAAATCTTCAAGACTTTCTTCAAGTTCTTGTATTTTAGCCATATTTTGCTGTAAATTTGCTTTCTGTTCTTCTAAAGACTCCTTATTCTTTTTTAAACTCGCTTCAATATCATTAAATTCATATGATTTTATTTTCTTTAATACGTCTTTCTTCTCTTCAGCCAATTTGGCAAATATTGGAACCTTTTCTCTCTGAAGTAAATTTATCTTAACTTCACTTTGTGCATTATTTTGCATCAATATCGAAAGGTTCTCTCGCTCCTTTCCTAGAGAATAATCCATTTCAGCTGTTTTTGTTATTATTGTATCTAGCTCTCCTTTCAATTGTTCAGTTGTATCTTCTGCATGTTCCATTAACTCTTCTTTTAATTTTTCAATATCATTATCTGTGAGTTCAACTAAAGCTAAATTTGTTTTTATTTTTTCTTGAATTGTATTAACTCTAATCTGCTGTTCTTTCAAAGTTATTATCTGTCTTTCAGAATCTTGTTTGCGTATTTTTGTTCGATCAAGTTGCTTTTTCATGTTTTCTGTTTCTTCTACGAATCGTCTCATTTCAACTTTCAAATGATCTAATCTTTTTAGAGAATCATCAAATTCTAGATTGCGCACAATTTGCTCTTTTTCAGAAGAAACGCTTGTACACTTATTCATCAATATCTTTGTTGTTGCTCTTGCTTGTTCAAATTTATCAATTGACAGGAGCTCATCGATTTTTTTCATTCTCTGTCCTTTTGGTATAGTTAAAAACATATCAAGTTGATTTTGCTCCGAATAGATAGCACGAGTAAATAAATCATAATTAATTTTTAGAACACGTTCGATTTCAGCTGTTACCTTTGATGGTTGTGGTGATTCGATTAATGTACCGTTCTTAAACAATTCAGCGGTTGTTCTTCCTTTTTCTACTGTTCTCTTAACAGTCCATTTATCATCATTGATATTGAAATCAAGTTCTACATACGCCATTTCTTTCTTAACTGGTTTCTTCATTATGGTATCTTCTAACTTAATCTTTTTGCTTTGTAAATCTGGGAATGTTCCAAATAGTGCGAAACATATACCCGACATTATTGAAGATTTTCCAGTTCCCATATTTCCTATGAAACAATTTGTACCGTCTGTAAAATCTACTTCTGTATTTAGATGCGAACGCCAGTTTTGTATAGCTAATCTTGTTATCATATCATCGCCAGTGTCTTTTGTTTTCCTGTTAACAAATTAAATATCATATCGCTATTTCCTTCAACCAACAAATCAAATATTTCATTTGGATTGATTATGCAATTCATCTGACCCAACTTAGATTCAAGTATTCTTATTCCCTGTTCTTCTGGTGACATTCTATTATCATTAAGCGTTTTAATCAAATCTAATTTATCTTCAAAATCTTGTGATTCAACATTTTTATTTATGTATAGAATAAACTTGTCTTTGTACCGTTCTTCTAGGTCTCTAAAGTTTGGTTGGGGAACATCTTTAGGCAAAGTTCCTTTTATTTTAATCATAACTATTTGTTTTGGATTTTCTACTGATAATGTATTTAGAAAATTAGCTATTCTATCTTTCACCCCTGCACCAACTTCAAATTCTTCTATCATTATTTTTCGCTGATTTTCTAATTTTACTTTTTCAATCTCTTTACCATCGTATTTAAAAATATACTTAGCTTGCTCAACTTCGTTCTTATGAATAGATGTAGGCGTTGTACTTCCTGTTAACAAGAATTTACCACTATGAAGATTCTGTATATCGCTCCAATGAATATGACCTAAGATGTAAAGATCAAATCCTTTAGGCAAATCACTTAATTTAATTGTTGGTGGATCCAGTGGAGAATAAATATATGGTTCAACTGACTGATGAAACATAAAAATATTTATTGCACCTACGACTGGCTGAGGATTCCATTTATCTAAAACTTCTTTCGCATATTTCTCAGATACGCCAGACATTCCATGTATAGCAACTTTCTCTCCATTTACATCGAATACTACACTTGATGAATCTAGATGAATTATCAAACCGGATTTTTCTAAACTTTGCAAAGGGTTTATCATTTCCCCAGAACGTCTTTCATGTGTACCATGTATAGTTACTACTGGTATACCACGCAAAGCTAACGGTGATACTTCTTTAGTCGATTCAATTAATTTAGCATTTGAAGAAACACTGTGCGCTCTACTTAAGATTTTAGCTGTTCTTGAATAAACTTCTGGTTTAGGAACTTTACCATCAAACATGTCTCCTGCGTGTAAAATAATATCACAATCTAAAGACTTATCCATTGCTTCATTCATAGCGATAAAAGAATCTTCTCCCCTCTCTTCACCATATTTGAAACCGCAATGAGTATCAGAAAAAATAGCTATTTTCATAGTACAATATTCAATGCGAACATTAATAAGTTTTGGTATTAGGTATTCTAACGTATTAACTGAACTCGCAAACAGGTGATTAGATTGCTAATACAATAATCCTGTATATGATTCGCGGTCACGACAATTGGAACATGTCTTTAATTCTTCCAATCTAACAAGGTCTGGGTCATATTCGTCCACTTCGCCACAATTTGAACAAGTATATTTTGTATTGCTGTTGTTTAAAATTAAAGCGTCGGTGCTTGAACCGTCTTCTTCAATTACGGGTATATTCTTTTCAAACCATTCAATATAAGTTTCCATACTTGGCATGAATAAACTATATACCAAAAAGAATAAATAGCTTATATTTTTAATAACTTCTTTAATCAGATCGGCTCTTAGACAACAAATTTAAGTAATAGTAAATTAAGCAAGCCTTAATCCATTTCTAACTTTTCTTTCCGGCTGAACCAAGATAACTTCATCATTTTCTGAGACAAACCCGGTTATTAATATTTCTGAAACAAAGTTCGCTATTTGTTTTGGTTTAAAGTTTATTACACAAATGACTTGTTTTCCGACCAATTCTTTCTGACTGTACAGTTTTGTAATCTGTGCACTTGATTTTTTAACACCGAGCTCTCCAAAATCAACCCAAACTTTGTAGGCAGGTGTTCTTGCTTCTAGAAAAGGTTCTACTTTGATTATCGTTCCAACTCTGATCTCTATATTTTGAAAATCATCCCAGCTTATCTGCATTATGTATGTTATTTGTTAAGAATTAATAAATATGGTAGGTTATGTAAACCTAACCGCCACATTTAAATAGTATCTTACACTATCTATTAGTAGTGAGTGTGATGACCTACCAACCAATTTTGGTGAAAATTTAAGAACTGTTTTACTTAGATCTATTAATAAAAATCAAATTTTAATTCTAAATGAAATAAACAAACAAGACGTAACAATAAGCAAATTAGTTAACATTCTGTATAAAAAAGAAAAAATCTCTGTGTCTACATTAAAATTAAATGCACAAATTTTGAGAAAATTAAATCTAATAACATTCGGCAATGGTTCTTCTGTTAAATTAACTGAATTCGGAAATTTCGTTTTAAAAATAATGTGCGGGGGTGAAAACGATGGAAATTGAAGAGTGGTGGGATGATGTGGGAAGATATCATTCCCTTAGATCGAATATAGAATACAAAAATTTGTCAGAAAACGACAAAATGCTTGCTGAAAAAGGATATATGTTATCCATGGGATGCGGTGGTTGTTAAAATTGGGTTTGTAGTCTAGCTTGGCAAGATTTCCGCCTTGGGAGCGGACGGCGGGCGTTCGAATCGCCCCAAACCCACCATTTAATAAATGCAGAAATGCAAATTTGTAAAGAGGATTATTAATATGTCAAAAGAGTTAGGTATGACAATTAAGAAGGCTGAAAACTTCTCAGAGTGGTATCTAGAACTAGTTAAAAAAACCGATTTGGCTGATTATGCCTGCATAGATGGCTTCATAGTTTTCAAGCCATACGCGTATGCTATCTGGGAAAACATACAAAAAATTGTAGATTCTAGATTTAAAGAAATGGGAATAGAAAACGCATATTTTCCTCTTCTAATTCCAGAACATCTGCTTGAAAAAGAAGCTTCACATTTTGAAGGTTTCACGCCAGAAGTAGCATGGGTTACACAAGTGGGACAGAGTAAACTTGGAGAACGTTTAGCTATACGTCCAACAAGCGAAACTATCATATATGATTCATATTCTAAATGGATAAGAAGTTGGAGAGATCTGCCACTTAGATTAAATCTATGGAATAGTGTTTTAAGGTGGGAATTTAAACACGCTAAACCTTTCCTTAGAACAAGAGAATTTCTATGGAATGAGGGGCATACGGTTTTTGCTACACAAAAAGAAGCTGAAAAAGAATGCGCAGAGATACTAGAAATGTATGATTCATTTTGTAAAGAATATCTTGCATTACCAGGAATTAAAGGAAGAAAAACAGATAAGGAAAAATTTGCAGGCGCAATATACACAGAGGCGATAGAATTTATCATGCCAGACGGAAAGGTTATACAAGGACCAGACGTACATTTTGACGGACAAAACTTTGCAAAAGCATTCGATATTAAATTTAAAGATAAAAATGAAAAAGAACAGTTTGTATACCAAAACACTTGGGCACTAACAACGAGAATGATTGGCATTATGATTGCAAACCATTCTGATAATAAAGGATTGATTTTACCACCTAACATAGCGCCAACACAAATAGTTATAATTCCTATAATAATGGCAGAAAACAAAAAAACTGTTTTAAATGAAGCTAAAAAGGTGAAAAATAAACTCAAAAAATTTAGAGTAAAATTAGATGATCGCGAACAATACAGCCCAGGATTTAAATTTAACGAATGGGAACTAAAGGGAATACCAATAAGACTAGAAATTGGCCCAAGAGATATAGAAAACAAACAAATTACAGTTGTAAGAAGGGATACGTCTGAAAAAATCAATGTTAAAATTACAGATCTTAATAAAGAAATTTCTAAATTGATAAAAGATATACATAAAAATCTTTATGAAAGAGCAGAAAAATTTTCTAATGAACATACAAAAACTGTAAAAACATATGATGAATTAAAAAAATATGTTATCGGTAATCGGATAAAAGCATGTTGGTGCGGATCCAGAGAATGCGAAAATAAGGTCAAAGAAGAAACAACGGCTAAAATATCATGTATTCCTTTAGTACAAGATAAAATATTCTCAAAGTGTGTAAAATGCGAAAAAGAAGCTAAACATGTTGTAATATTCGCAAAAAGTTATTGAGTTTAAATCCTTTTCTATTCTATTAGTTTTTATGAGAATCCGTAGAGGAGATATTCTGAGTCTTAATGGCGGAATCTATGTAGTTGTAAGCCCAGTATACAATAGAGATAAAAATTGCTCATTTACTACAGTTAGAGAAAATGGAGATTTCGACCCAATCTACTACGGCATGGGCAAACCATATATAGGAAAAATTAAAGTTATTGGAAATATGTCCGATAAACTTCCAGATAAGTTTAAATCAAATAAACTTGATCTTAAGAAAGTTTTAAACGACGCTACAGAAAAACTATCAAATTTAGTATAAAAATTATACCCTCACCATAACCTTTAAATATACTCGTAACATACTATTCTTAGAATTCGTTCTGGTGAATTAATGACTGAAATTAAAGAACTTAAAACAGGAACAACAACTGTAGGTATTGTTTGTAAGGACGCAGCTATAATAGGAACTGATAAAAAAGCGACAATGGGCTACATGGTTGAATCTAAAGAAGCACAGAAGATACATCAATTAGACAAACATATAGGAATTACAATAGCTGGAAGTGTAGCAGATGCACAAGCTGTGGTAAGAATTCTAAAAGCACAATTCAAACTATACGCTTTAGAAAGAGGCGCAATTACACTAAAGGGTGCAGCAAACTTATTATCAAATATTTTACACGGTAACAAATATTATCCATTCATGAACCAGTTCATTTTAGCTGGTTTCGATACAATACCTCATGTTTATTCATTTGATCCAGTTGGAGCATTTGACGAAAAAGACAAATTTTATTCAACAGGCTCTGGATCACCATTTGCATATGGAGTTTTAGAATCACAATATAAGGAAGGATTAAGTAAAGAAGAAGGAATTGCTCTTGTTGTAGTAGCAATAAAAGCAGCAATTCAAAGAGACATAGCATCTGGTGGTAACGGATTATTGATTTCAATTATTGATAAAGATGGATACAGAGCACTTAGTGATGCTGAAATAAAAAAATACATGTAAGAAAATAATATTTCTAGAATTAAATTACAGAAATGATTTTTATGGTAGAAGAAAAAACAATAGATTTATTTGCAAGAGTAAAGGAAGCTTTACCTAGCAATGCAAAGATTTCTGACATTAGATATGAAGGATGTGAAATAGTTCTTTACACAAAATCTAAAGACTTTTTCATGGAAAATTCTAGTGTACTGAAAGATATGGTTGGGTTATTGAAGAAAAGAATTATTCTAAGACCGGATCCATCAATTTGTCTAGATATGGAAAAGACAAGCATTCTGATTAAAAAAATTGTACCTGAAGAAGCAGGACTAAAAGATATTAGTTATGAACCAGCATTTGGTAGAGTTATAATAGAAGCAGACAAACCTGGTTTAGTAATTGGTAAAGGTGGTGAAACTTTACGTGAAATTAAAAAACAAACTTCATGGTATCCAATGATAAAAAGAGCACCAGCTATTCCTTCTGATGTTGTAAAAGTTTTACGTCAGATACTATATCAAGAATCTGATTTTAGAAAAGAATTTTTAGATAAAGTTGGAAAAAATATTCATAGCGGATGGAAAGAAACGAAATGGATAAGAATGAGTACACTTGGCGCATCTAGAGAAGTTGGCCGTTCTTGTATTCTAATCCAAACACCAGAATCTAAAGTTCTTTTAGACTGCGGAATAAAACCTGGCACAAATGAATTCCCTTATCTAGATGCTCCTGAATTTAATTTGCAGGCGCTAAATGCAGTTGTATTATCGCATAGTCATATGGATCATTGTGGCGCAATTCCTTTATTGTATAAAATGGGTTATGAAGGACCTCTATATTGTACAACTCCAACTCGTGATTTAATGGTATTACTATGTATGGATTATATTGAAATTATGCAAAGAGAAGGTGGAAATGTGGCTTACTCAACGAAAGACATTAAGGAAGCAGTGAAACATACAATCTGTTTAGATTATGATCAAGTATCTGATATAACTCCTGACATACGTTTAACTTTACTTAATTCAGGACACATACAAGGTGGATCACTTTGTCATTTGCATGTTGGAAACGGCCTTCACAATATACTTTACACTGGCGATTTGAAGTTTGATAAGACAGCTTTATTTGAACCAGCTTCATTAGATTTCCAACGTGCAGAGACGATTATAATCGAATCTACTTACGGTTCTTCTGAAGATGTACAACCTAGAAGAGCTGAAACAGAAGCAGCAATGATGGAAATTACAAATAAAACAATGGAACGTGGTGGAAAATTATTAATACCGTCTTTCGCAGTAGAACGTTCTCAAGATCTTATGGTCATTCTAACTAATAATAAATTTAATCATACAGTTTATCTTGACGGTATGGTATGGGATGCAACGGCGATTCATACAACATATCCAGAATACTTTAATCGCGATCTTCAGAAGCAAATTCTTCAAGATGGAGAAAACCCATTTACAAATAAAATATTCAAACGAATTGGATCTGCCGATGAAAGAAAAAAGATTTTAGCAAGCGATGAACCTTGTGTAATAATTGCAACATCGGGTATGCTAGTAGCTGGTCCGTCTGTATGGTGGTTAAAACACCTAGCTGAAGATAAAAATAATTCATTATTATTCGTAGGTTACCAGGGTGAAGGAACAATGGGTCGTAGAATACAGAAAGGTTGGAATGAAATACCTATGGAAGAGAATGGGAAGACTAGAGCTGTTCCTATCAACTGTGAAATAAAAACTATAACCGGTTTATCAGGTCACTCTGATATAAAACAATTAGTAAACTATCTCAGCAGATTAAAACAAAGACCAGAACGTATTATAGTTGGTCACGGTGAATCTTCTAAATGTATTGAATTCGCAAGAATTGCCCATAGAACAGTTGGATGCGAAACACTTGCTCCTAAGAATTTAGAAACAATTAGATTAAAATAGTTTCTCTGCTATTAGTTAAACATGAATTATGCATTTTCTGAAATGAATAAGAAAGTTCTAATCACACTTGCAGCGATTATAATAATTGTAATTTCAGCAATGTTTATTTCTTCTAGCCCGACAGGAAACTTTATCAGAGAGACGAATGTTCAGAGCGAAGTTGCAGATAACATTGAAACTGCTCCGACTGAAATAGAATCTATATGCACATTTACTGAAGAAGAATATACTGAAATGGAACCTTACATAGAAGAACAATGTATCTCTGTTCCTAAAACTGAAACAAACTGTGCAACGACTCAGTTAAAATATTCTTTAGACAGATCGTGTTACTGGTCTAATAATCTTACAACGTTAAATTCAGTGTGCACTATAAAAAATCTAGATAGTGAAACTGGAATGTTTACTGTAAATGTCGGTGTGGTAACGTCTTCTGGAAATGTTGGAGAAAATAAGAACATAGAACTAAACCCATTATCATCTGGAGAAGTAATATATACTTACAATACTGATATTGGAAACTGTTTCTGTACTGAAGTAACGATACCTACGAAAGAAACATGTTATGATAAGATTGTTAATGAGCAACAATGCTTTGATGTAACTAAATACAGACCAAGAATTCAAACTAGAGAAATTAAAAATTGTGATTAAAGATAAGGAATATCTACATCGTCTGTTCTCCAGAATCTGTTTATCTTTGTATCTTCAAATTTAACGCCAGCTTTATGCATCATTAAACCAGCTACTGCAATCTGACAACCATTATCTCCTGAAAATTCTCTAGGCACTGCAAACAATTTAGCTCCGCGTTCTTTGCACATTATATCTAGCATTTCTTTTAATCGCGAGTTAGCGGCCACTCCACCTGTCAATAGAACTTCAGTTTTATCTGTATGTGCTAAAGCTCTTTCCACCGTCTCAGTGAGCATTGCAAAACAAGTTTCTTGTAACGAATAGCACAAATCTTCAAGTTTTTCTGTTTTTAATTTTTTAATTGCATTTGTCATTATTCCTGAAAATGATACGTCCATCCCCTTAACTACGTAAGGCATTTCAATCCATTTACCAGTTTTAGCAAGCGCTTCTATCTTAGGTCCACCTGGGTGTTGAAGCCCTGCTTCTCTAGCAAAATGATCAAATATATTTCCAACTCCCTGATCCTGCGTTTCACCAAACACGCGATAACGACCTTCTGTAAATGCAATTGTTTGTGTGTTACCACCTGAAACATAAAGTGTAACTGGATCTTTAGCACCTGTCATAAGTTTACCAATTTCTATATGGCCGATGCAATGCGATGTAGGTATTATTGGCACATTCAGTTTCAGAGCCAAATATCTAGCTATCGCAGCTCCAACTTTCAAAGCAGGAGGCATACCTGGTCCAGCTGAAAAAGCTATAACTTCTATATCAGAAAGTTTAATGTTTGCTTCTTTTAGTGCCTTCTCTAGGATTTCTTTAGCTTTGTCACAATGATGTCCCACCAGTTCTCTTGGTATTATACCACCTTTTAGTGGAACATAAACAGCTTTGACATTACTTAAAATCTTGCTATCATCTATTATTCCAACACCGAACGTATTTCTGCTGTTTAATGTGCAGTACTTTCGATGCCCAAACATATCATTTTTTTATCACCATCTTTTGTTTTATTCTCCTAATTGCATTTGGTCTTACTCTTATATTTTCATTTATTATTAAATGTTTAATTAGATTTATTTCCTCTTATTCTACCTTTAATAATTGGCTTAATGAGTCTTTTAATTTCATCTACAGAGATTTTAACCAGTGAAAATTCAGAACCACCACCCGTATAGATATACTTATTCTCTAAAATCTTAGGATCCATAATTACAATAGCGTCATATCCAAAGCATGGCATACCGCCAATAGGATATCCTGTTCTCTCATAAGATTCTTCTACTGAACAGAAACTCACCTCAACACCAAGAACTTTAGATAGACCTGACTGGCTAACACGAAATTCGGCAGGAGCCATTCCTACGATAGTTCTGTCTGTTTTATCTTTGAATATCATACTCTTTGTAATAAGTTCTATGGGAAACCCAGTTACATTTAGTGTATCTTGAACTGTATGAAGAGTTTTATTAAAGTGTAAATGCTCTGCTTTTATATCATGTTCTTTGATATAATTTTTTAATTTTTCTTCTTCGTTTATCATGTTAATATTTATAATTCAAGCTTTATAATTATAATGACTACTTAGAAAGGTATTTCTTTATATACTTCTCTATAATTATACATTTACCGCAACATTTATTAGCTTAGATAACAAAATATAAAAATGTATAAAATAACAATTAACGCGTTCCCAAAAACAAAAATTTACGTATCCCTAAAGGAAGAATTTAAAAAACATCTAATAGATTTTTCTATTAGAAAATTGAAATTAAAAAATTATTATGAACTTGCTCTCTGGATAAATAAGAAATCCGAGAAATACAACATCAACTCCAAATTCAATGGAGGCGATGTCAAATATTGGTTAAAAGGAAAGAAACGAGATATGAGAACAAATATCATGCATCCAAAATTTATGCCTCTATGGGTCATTTGCGAGCTTAAAAAATTAAACAGAATAAGTATAAAACAGACTCATAAAAATATAATAAGTTATAGATCTGGTGGTAAAGGGAAAATTGTAAGTACACCCAAGTTGCCTGTGGAAATAACGCCGGAGTTGGAAAGTATTATAATCCATTTATTTGCAGATGGCAGTGCGGGAGACTTTACTCCATCATACGATCAAAAGGATAATAAATGTGCGAATTATTTTATTAGCAGATTAAAAAATTGTTTCGGAAATTTTGAAGTTAAGATATATAAAAGTAAAAATAAGTCATCAGCTCAATATAGATTTCCAAAAGCTATAACCGATATAATCTCCGAATATTATAATATCGCTTCATATCATTCTAAAAAAGCCATTATTCCTGAAAAAATACTAAGAGGGAAAAGTAAGATGAATAAATTAGCTTGTGTCGTAGCATTCATATCGGATGAGGGGAACATACGTGATGTTATAACACTAAACAGTTCAAATAAAATAATGTTATCTCAAATAAAGAAACTGGCAGAAAATTGTCTTTATATTTGTAATCCTATAAGATTAAATAAAAGTTGCAAATGCTATTATTTTACCATATCTAATAAATCAATAAATAAATTTTATAAAGACATCAAAAAATTATATAAATTATTTCCTAATTGTACTCTTGGCACTCAATATAAAAAATTAGAAAAACTTATGAAAAGCAGAACTTCTATAAAAATCAGAAAAACAGATGTGATATATAATAACATTTTGGGTATAATAGAAAGAAACCCTTCAAACGCTATCCAAATTGCCAACAGGCTTGATTATTCTTATTCTTCAATAAGACAACATCTTAAAGCGATGCAGAAAAAGAATTTAGTTAAAAGAAAATATATCAATGTAAATTACATTTGGACCAAGAGTTAATCTTTTTTTACAGCTCGTTCGGCGTAGCCACATTTGCCACAAGCAACTCTATCTTTGTGTGCTGCTAGTAAAGTTCCAGGACCGCATCTAGGACACATTCTACTTTCTGTTTTACCATCTTTGTATTTTGTCCATCTTTTAACAGACTGGTGTTTCTTACCGGATAGATCAATATATTCTGCCATTTTATGCACCCTCTGGTTTTGATTCTTCCTTTGGAACTTCTTTCTTAGATTCTTCGACTGGAACTTCGGTTGATACTTCTTCTTTCTTTGCGCCGTAAATAGGTATTTCTTTTGCTTCCCATACTTTAACAAATATGGTTCCCTTATCAATACCTACTTCAGAAATTATTTTACTTATTTCAACATGATTTGGCTCTGCACCGAACTCTTTAGCTAAAGTCTGTTGTAGTACTGCTTTACTTAGCGTAGCTCCATCATAATTTATTTTAATAATTATATCTTTTCTTTTCAATAATTGGTTATGTTTTTCTGAAACTTTTTGAAAATCCATTTTATTTCACCGTAATTGCATATCTGCCAGGAGCTGTTATTCCTGCCTTCTTTGCTATCTCAGATTCTGCATCTAAAACTACTAATACTCCTTTCCAATTCTTGCTTAACTCGGTTGTTTTGCAGGCTGGACATATATTTCCTTTCACTATTCTACGACATAATCTACAAGCTTTATCTGCCATTTACTTCTTCCCCTTCTTCTCTACTTTTTTCTCTTCTTTCTTTTCTACCTTTTCAGCTTCAGCTGCTTCCTTAGCATCTGCTGTTGCCCACTTAATAGCTCCAAGCAAATGCTGTCTCATAGTTAAACCAATTTTATTTGTTTCCTTAAAGCTAATAGAAATTATTCTTGCTCTAACTTTGTCTCCTTCTTTCAGCATTCTTTTTGATTGCTTTCCAACAAGCTGACCATTCTTTTCATCATAACTTACAAAATCATCCATTACCTGAGAAATGTGAACTAATCCGTCAAAACCACCTACTCTTACGAATGCTCCAAACTCAGCGATATCAACTATTTCACCTTCTACTACTTCTTGATTTTTAGGCATCCAGCATAATAGTTTAAAATCAACTGGATAATGAACAGATGGATTTCCTGGAAGTATTCTACCCTCTCCAATATTTTCAACATCCATTACAGCTAATATAACTCCTAATTCATTATCTATCTTACCTTCCATTTTTTCTCCGATAGATTCCATTACTGATGTAGTCAAGTCTTTATCGAATTTTACTGGCGGTACTGATACTTCGTCTTTAACTGTTATAATTTGGTACATTTACTCATTCTCCTTTTTATATCTTTTTATTGCATGTTCTACTATTTTCTTTGCATAATCACAATCTAAAACCTTTAGTGTTTTAAGGTTTTTAAAGCTTTCAAGATACTTGGTTATCTCGTTAATTTTCTTCATTGGAAGCTCTGATATGTCTTTAATATTTCCCACTGAAGCTATTAAAATGTCATCTGTTATCTGTCCTTTAAGTCTTATTACACCGATAGGTCTTGCTTTAACTAATGATCCTGGCGATAATGGTTCTTCAGATATAACAATAGCATCTAATGGTGCTGCATCATCGTGATGTGTTTTTGGTAAAAATCCATAATTTCCAGGAAAAGGTGCATTTACTGTTTGAGACATTACTAAGTTTCCATCTTCATGTATATAGAAACTTTTTGATCCCATGGATATTTGAATAAACACAAATACCTCATCTACTTTTTGAGTTACATCTAAATTCATAATATCACATATTTTTTCTGCCTTATATATATACTTTTTCCACCCAAAGATTTAATCTTATTCTGTAGAACTTTATCTTGTGTAGCTATAATGTAGCCTTTATTTGAATAATCGATAAGTGACAGGTCTGCTACATCCTTTGATTCTAATATTTTTAAACCTTTTGATTTGATAATATCTAACGCTATTTTAGCGGCTGTTCCGTCTTTAGATTTTTCCTTAGATAGTCCCTTTAGTTCGTTAATAACTGATTCTATTGTGTATAGACTATTTCCAGCTAATTGTTCAAATATATCTATCTTAAATTGAACGATAGCCATCAAAAAGTTGGTATCTAAGATTATCTTCATAATTAATAATGATTTTGGTTATTATTAATAACGGTTCTATAACAGATATTTTTTAAATACTTTGAAATGTGTTTTTTAATTTGTTCTTCGAATCTGATATAGTTTCTTTATTCTTGATGATTATTTTTTCTAACTCACATGCTTCTTTCTCCATGCTTGGTATTTTGCTGACGTAAGATATTTCTTTTTCAAGTTCATCAATTCTGCTCAGGACAGAAAAATTTCTTTTTTGTTCGTTCATAAGTTTAAATATCTCTCTATATCTTGATATATTCTTGGTTAGTGCATCTGTCTCAACAATAATTTTTATATTTTTTACGCGCTTTTCTTTCTCATCTATTGGTGTCTCATCTTTACTTATGAATTCTATCAAATCAAAAAATAGTTTTTTTAATTCTTCATATTTTTCTGTAGTAATCAGAGGATCTTCAATAAATGAATTTATTAGATCTAATCTCTTTTTAACAGCAATCGTTCTTCCAAACTTCTTAAGAGGCTTACACAAAGGCGACAAATAATTTAACATTATTGTTTTTATTTTTTCAAGCTCTCTCTCATATTCCTTCGCTTTTCTAATACTATTTAAATATTCGATATATTCTTTGCTCGACTTTAATTTTTCAATATCTCTCTTCGCTTTTTCTGACCTGTCTTCGATAACTGTTATGTTATTCTTAATATCCTTTATCTGATTCTCTATTCCGATGTTCTTGCTCTCAAACTCTTGGATAACTTTTGCATGCTGTTCTATTAAATGAACTTTTCTAAAGATATCAGACTCTGTCAGAATTTTTATTGCCTTCGCATTGCTCTCAAACGATATCAATATTCGCTTTATTTCCTTCATTTTTTCAGGAAAAGCTATTGAAACATAATAAAGATTTTTTCTATTTATGGCAACAGCGCTAAATAATTCGGCTAGGCTATTATTCATGTCTCTTATTGAAGAAAGAGTCGCCTCTTTTGGTATCAATATGGTTTCTACTGGCATCACAGATATAAATTTGTGCCTGGATGCCTCTATTACTTTTTTTATACTGCCTTCTGTGCTATTTATCTCAGAAGATTTTATTTCATTAATAATATCTATCAAGGATTTTCTTTCTTTCGCTATATTCTCTATGATAACTGAAGATTTGGCTGATATTTTGGCCGTCTCATTTTTCTTTATTTCTTGCACATTTGTTAATATTTCATCGATTGTCTTTTCTTTATGGGGTTTCTCTTGCTGCGCTTCTTTCTTTTTTAATATTTTGTTAAACGGCCACATTAATATAATTAGTGATGCTAAGTTAAATGCCTTTCTCTAAATTATTTTTTAAATGTCATGCGTAAAAATAAAATATTATCCATTTTCATAATATTTATTAACTAACCGTCCTTTAAATCTTATATGATTAAATACAGGAAAGGTGTAGGATCGCTTATATTTAGACGCACGCCAGACGGATTAAAGTTTCTAATATTTCATAGAATAAGAAATTGGAAAGGATGGGAATTGTTAAAAGGTGGGTTACTTGATGGAGAATCTTTTTCTAAAGGATTAAGACGAGAAATGAAAGAAGAAACCGGTTTTAAAAAATATAAAATACACCCAAAATGCTATACAATAAAATTTAAATGGTCGCGAAATTATGTGAAAGATCATCATAAATTCCATGGCGCCCAACATCGATTTGTTTTGATTGAAACAACTATCGAAAAGATTAAATTAGATAGATATGAGCACGATAAATATCGCTGGGTAACGAGAGGAGAAGCTTTAAAACTATTGACTCACGATAATCATAAGAGTATTTTAAGAAAATTAACAAGAGGATTAAAATGAAAAGTAAACGAAGATTATGGGGAGTTCAAAAGAACAGAAAGAAATTTAGTAGGCAGATTAAAAAATGATTGATGTCCATTGCCACCTAGAACAAAAAGATTATGACAAAGACAGAGATGAAATAATTCTAAAATGCAAAAAAGAATTAAAAGCAATAATAACTTCTTGTGCACATCCTAAAGATTTTGAAAAAACTTTAGAAATCGTAAATAAGTATAAAGATTACGTTTTTGCTACCGCCGGAATTCATCCAACATATATCAAAGAATTAACAGAAAAAGAAATAGATGATTTCATAGAAATACTAAGAAAAAATAAGAATGTCTTGGTTGGAATAGGCGAGATAGGACTTGATATTTGGCACATAAAAGAACCTTATTGGAGAGAAAAACAAGTAGCTCTCTTTATTAAAATGATAAAACTTGCTAAAGAATTAGACAAACCAATTGTCATACATGCTAGAGACGCTTTAGAAGAAACTCTAAAAATACTAGAAACTGAAAACGCCAAAAAAGTTCTATTACATATGTGGGGCGGGCATGCTCTAATGGATAAAGTAAATAAACTTGGTTATTATGTTTCGATGAATTCGATAATAATGAGTAGCAAATCTTACAGAAAGGTTATTAAGAAAATTCCCCTGGATCATCTAATGTTAGAAACAGATGCTCCATGGCTAGCAATTAAAAAAACTAAAAAAGGATACTCATTAGACACTGACGCGCGTAATGATTCGCTAACAATAAAATTAATAGCTGAGAAAATAGCTGAAGAAAGAGATATAGATTTTAACACTATATGGAAAACATGCGGTTTGAACGCAAATAAGTTTTTTGATTTACATTTAAATATCTAAGTCTATTATAGTATAGGAATATGTAGGTGGTTTTTTGCTAGGAAACATGAAAAAAAGTTTTTCGTTAATGAGACAGAAGCTGATAAATAAACCAAATATAGCCTTTTTCGTCGACGGACCAAATTTGATAAGAAAAGAGTTTAATCTAAATCTTAGAGATTTAAAACATAGAGTTGAAAAACACGGCCGTATAGTAATAGCAAAAGTTTTTTTAAATCAATTTGCTCCAGAGAAACTTATAGAAGCTGTAGCAAATGAAGGTTTTGAAACTATAATTGCTTTAGGAGACCCAGAACAAAAAACTGATGTGGATGTACCTATAGCTGTTCATGCAATGGAAGCATTGAATAATCCAGAAGTAGATGCTATTGCTCTCGCGACAAGAGATGCAGATTTTCTTGCTTTATTCCAAAAGATTAAAGAAAAAGGTAAAGTAACTATTTTGGTAAGTGTTTCACCAGGTTTAGCTACTTCTTTGAAACATGCAGCAGACATTGTTGAACTTCTTTAATTTTTTTATTTTTATAATTTATATCTTAATATCGCACCGATTCCACCAAGTTGATATAACTGTTCACCTTCACGAGTAGAACGCGATATAATCTCTACTTCTGTTCCGTACTTTTTAGTTAAATCATCAAATGCTTCTATCATATCTCGTACGCCCATAGGATTTATTTTCTGCCCACATTTTTTACAAACCGCTTTGCTAATTTCATCATTTCTGACAAACATAACACCTGATTCGCCACAAGAACATTGGTATTCTATCTCCGAATATTCTAGATCCTCTGTAATAATTATCATTTTAACTGCGCCTGCTTCTAATGCATGTAAAACTGATTTTATTCCATAGGCTACCATGCCTGAATCTTTTTGCAATTCAGCGACAAATTTTTGAACCAATTCTCTTTCTTTAGAAACAGCTGATTCTGCAAGTATGTCTCCAGACTTTTCTACCAATTCATTTAAACCTGGTTCATCTGTATATCCAATATCTTTTATTCCAATTACTTTCTTTTTCATGTCAAATTCAAGATATCCGCCGTCATAGAAATTATATTTAGACGGTCCTGGTCCACCAATAATTAAACCTTTGATTTCTATAGAAAAAAAGCTCTTTACATTTTCAGCTATCTTTTTATAAAAATCATTTATTAATCCTTCACGAACTCTTTCGAAACGTTGTTGCGAATTGTGGACAAAAACGCAGTTTGCTATGAAGTTTTGATGCTTAACTGCGATATCTGCCATTTTCTGAGGTTTCCTTTGTATACTTATCTCTTTTATTACTACAGGAAGTATCGGAACATCTAAAACAGCTTTAAATTCAGATAATAGCTTTTCATCATTTATCTGACTTAATATTCTTTTCTCAAATACGTTCTTACTCATACATCTTTTTCCGTTTAAAAACATGTTGGCAGTTACAAAATTCTTTAACTCTAATTTATTATTAATTATAATGTCTTTGACTCGCTTGCCATCTACTAAAACCTGTCGTTCTAAACTTCTATCAGATGTCTGTTCTATCATCTTATCTACTTTTATTGTATTCCTTTCCGATGAAAAATTAATAAACTTTTTGAATAACTGCGCTGATTTCTTCTCAGTAATTTCAACAGTAAATCTATGATTTTTTGAATATGGATTTTGTCTATTGTTATATTCCTTAAAAGAAGATAATATTCCGAAGCGCAAAAGAGACAACTGCACCTGCTGTATTAATCTTTTATTATTCAGGCTTAATGCGATTCTGTCAGATGAAACATATCCATCTGCATCAAAAAGCCCTCTAAAAAATGAAGCAATCATTTCATTATTTGATTTTAGTATAATGGACGGTATCGTGCAACTAAGTGATTTTTTATCCTTTATGAAATTTTCTTTAAACAAAGATACAATGTCTTTTCCATAACATTTTATCTCATAATAGTTCTTTTGTTTTCTGTATCTGAAACCACAATAATTATTGAATTTATCTTCCATCATTTCTTTGTAGTACAACGCCAACGTCTTATTAGACTCTGAAAATACGAGTCTATTTTTATCATAGTTTCCATCACCAATGAAGTATCCTAATATTTGTGCGATTTCTTTATCAACGTGTTCAGAATTTTCTGAAGAAACATTTATTTTTTCTGGCATCAGTAATATATCGCCAACTTTTAGTTCTTCGGCCGGCTTTTCAATTATTTCACCATCTTTAAGAACAAAGAAAAAATGATCCTTTGATGATTCTATTTCTAATCTAGGATATTTTGTAATAATCTTATAACATAATGATTTTCTAGTTCTATACAAATCAAGCACAGGTGAATCTGTTATGAACATGCTATCAAAATCAGCTGACTTAACAATAGAGTTTGCATCCAAATTTCCTATTTGCTGAATGTCTCCATTAAACATCATAACGTTTGTGTTAAGTGGGTGGCATTGGCCTCCTTTACCGACCTTACCAGGTACGATAGAATCTAATCGTCTCAAAACCTTAATACTTTTACCTTGCAAGAATCCGAAGGTTGCTTCTTTTGTATCCATAATCAAAAGTCCGTAAACTTCTTTTTCTTTAACCATGTCTCTAAGATGAGCTAATTCAAAAGTTTGATCACACCAATACAATTTTATGTTTATTGCTTGCGGTGGCTCAACTACCCATATCTTTACATCTGTTTTACCTTCCTGTTCTGATACGTTTCCGCAAAATATTGCTAAACCATTTGGTGGTGTTTTCTTGTAAAGTTTTAACTGTTGACTTATTTTGTTTAAAGCATCAGTAACATTATTTCTAACTTGTTTTGATTTAACATTTTCAGTTAAAGATATTTCACTTGATAAAAGATTATTTATTTCATTCAATGAATAGTCTTTAGGAATGTAAAGACTAATCAATTCTGTATGTCGACCGCGTCTTCCTTCGAGGTCTTTAATCAATTTTTTAAGCTTATAGCTATCATCCATGGTGCTCACGCTAGAAAAAGGTCAATTTAAAACCGAAGTATTGGTTTGTCTTACCATAAGTAGAAATTAGTTTTTAGAATATTTAAATCAATTATTTCAAATTGTGCATTCTTGTTAAATCGTCTTTGATTCATTTCACAATGTCTAATTTTATATGATGTTCTGGTATTATGATATCTTCAGCTTTTCCTATTTCTATTTCTTTAATCTTCATCGTTCCTTTGATATCATTTATTACATCGTCAAAATTATATTCACTATCAATTGTTACAGATGCCAATTCGGTGTTTAATGCAAGTTTGTTTACATTCTTCCATTGTCTAATTGCGACAATTATTGCTTTTGCTTTTTCTCCAATCTCTTTAGACCCGTCATCTATCTCATAAATAGTCGGCCAGTTTGATACGTGAATGGATATTATTTTCTCATACTTCTTGAAAAATGATTGATACAGCTCTTCTGTAATGTACGGCATGATCGGAGCAAATAATTTTAATATCGCTAGCAATGATTCGTATAAAGTATACTTAGCGGAGTCTGTTGTTTCGTCTGGATTGTACAATCTGTGCTTTATAATCTCAAGATAATTGTCGCAGAAATCTTTCCAGAAGAACTGATCGATTGATGCCTTTGCTGAAAAGTAATCATAATTATCTAAAGCATCTGTGCATGTGTTTATTGCATCAGACAGTTTTGCCAATAGCCACTGATCGATTACTTCAAGTTTCTTCGGTTTCTTATTAGAATAATTATCTAGATTCTGCATAATTAATTTTGATGCATTCCATAATTTTGTGATTGTTTTCTGAGCAGTTACCAGTTCTTTTTCTTGGAAAGAAACGTCTTCGCCGAGTTTAGCTGATGCTGCCCAAAATCTCAATGCGTCTGCACAATATTTTTTTACAATTTCCTGTGGCTCTATCGTATTGCCTTTGGATTTTGACATTTTTTCCCCCTTTGGGTCAAGCACCCATCCCGAAATCATTACATCTTTCCAGGGATTCTTCTTATAGTGCAATTGCGATTTCACTACGGTATTAAACAACCAAAACGTTATAATGTCATGAGCCTGCGGTCTTAATGACATAGGAAATAATTTTTCAAACGGTTTGTTCGGCAATAAATCAATTGCCAATTTCGGCGTCAATGATGATGTCGCCCATGTATCAAGAACATCTTTTTCTGGAATAAATTCAACCGAATCGCATTTTGGGCACTTATCTATGTTCGGTTTATCTTCGATGGGATCAACTGGAAGCTGACTTTCATCAGCAAGTATCACTTCATCACATTTTTTACAGTACCATACCGGAATTGGAACCCCAAAAAATCTTTGTCGTGATATGCACCAATCCCACTGCAGTCCTCTAATCCAATTTTCATATCTGTTAATCATATGTTCAGGATGCCAATTTAATTGCATCCCCGACTCTGATAATCTACTTTTTAAATCCATATATTTTATAAACCATTGTTTTGTTTTAAGTATTTCAATTTCTGTGCCGCATCTCTCATGCACATTTAATACATGGGTTATTTTTTCCTGTTTGACAAGAAGACCTTCCTTTCTCAAATCTTCTATAATTCTTTTCCGTGCTTCCTTTATTCTTAATCCTGCATATTTTTTCGCAATCTCTGTCATTTTTCCATCTTTTGTTATTGCCATTTTCAATGGAAGTTTATACGCCTTATACCATTCCGCGTCAGTCTGATCTCCAAATGTGCAACACATTACAATTCCCGTTCCCTTTTCAAGATCAACCTTTTCATCAGTAAGAATAGGAACTTCAAAATTGAATAAGGGAACCTCTATTTTTTTGCCCACAATGTCTTTGTATCTTTTATCATTTGGGTGCACAAAAATAGCAACGCATGCCGGAAGAAGTTCCGGTCTTGTTGTAGCGATTGCAAAATCTTTCCCATTTATTTTAAAAATTATATCATTGAAATATGATTCCGTCTCAGTATCTTTCAACTCGGCTTGTGCGATAGCGGTTTGACATTCAGGACACCATATAACCGGCGATTCCATCCTGTATTCTCTTCCTAATTTATAGAGATCTATAAATGATTTCTGGGATATTTTTCTGCAATGCTCATCTATAGTCGTATAAGAAATCTTCCAGTCGCAACTTAATCCTATCGACTTAAAATCCTTTATATATTCTTTTCTCAATTCAACCAATGTATTTAAACATAATTTGATAAAATCCTTTCTTGACATTTCTGTGGATTTGATTCCATTTATTTTTTCTATCAGCCTCTCAGTCGCTAAACCATTGTCATCAGTTCCAAACGGATAGAATAAATTATAACCTTGCATTCTTTTATATCTCGCAATAAAATCTGTCTGTGAGTATGAAAATGAATGGCCGATATGCATTTTTCCTGAAATTGTAGGAGGGGGCGTATCGATAGAAAATATTGGTTTCTTTGAATTAACATCAAATCCAAAAATATCATTCCCCACCCAAAATTCCTGTATTCTCTGTTCAGTTTCTTTGGAGTTATATGTTTTTTCAAATTGCATTTTAATCATTCCAATAATTCATATTTGAATTTTTAAGTCTATTCTCACCAAAATTGGTTATTTGTAAAATCTTCGGTTTTTTACCAAAGCATTTGATATCTTCGCTTTTTATTAGCCTATTCTTATAAGTTAATAAGCTATTGCCTTTTCTATTGGCATTCTTTAGAATTTGATTCCATGTCGCTTCTCCGCCAAGTTCTTTCAGACTTTTCAGGTAAAAAAGTTCCGCCATGTGTTTAGGCGTTTGCTCACTATTATACATCAGAAGCTCTTCTAATTGATTATTCTTTTTATCAATTATAAAATTGAAATTATTTTCTAATCTCTTGAAATTGTATAAACCGCATATGCGTAATGCATATCCATTTACAGTTGAATTTATATTAAACCTTAATAAAATTCCTTGCAAATCTTTCAAATATCCTTTGCTTATAGATGTAACGGAAACGAATTTGGAATTAACTGATATTGTAGACTCGCATGCAAATACAATATTAATAACCGTTCTCAAAATATCTGTTGTCGAATTTTTAATTATTTCCGGAATTCGTATTATACTGCTTTTTTTACCAAGCGGAATTTCAAATATATTATTTAATATCCAAACGGCGGTTTTGTTACAAACCACCAAAACAACAGAAGGCGAAACATTTTTATATCTTTTATCTGAATAGTCGCTAACTGCCTCGATTTTTCCATATTTCGGAATCAGTACATTAATATTGATTTTATTAGTTTTTGTTAGGATTTGATAATTTAGATTTTTTTCATATTTGAATTTATCTGTAAATATAATTTCCTTTTTAATTCCCTTTCTTAGATTTAAAACTCTCATATGAAAATTTCTCATTTCTCCTTTTGAATTAAAAACCTTAATATCATTCTTCTCTAAATCATTCGGAACTTGAACTTTGACGCTTATATGTTCCTTTATATTTTCATTCCCTACTCCAATTTGATATAAGTTATTTCTGAATTCGGATATTATTTCAGTGCTTGTATTTTCTAATGTCATTCTCTTTCCATCAAGCGCGCCTTCACATCTTATACATTCAGAAATAAATGCCCAGTGCGTATTTAATTTTAATGGAAATTTTTTTATTTCTATAGGAATTCGACAACCTGCGAATTTTATAGATAAAATGTTTTTATATATTTCTTTTTTGTCTTTTTTTGCTATTTCGCATAGAGCAAGCAAATAGTCCAGCGGAATTGATCTCATTCCATTTATCCATCTTCTTGTAAATGTTTCTGCCAGATTTCTTGCATTATATCTCTTTAAATTATATTTTTTAATTATATATTTTGATAATTCGTGTTTATTTTTAAACACTTTTTTAGACTCATTAAAAACACTGCCGAGAAATGTGCGATTTACATAAACGGTAAATTTATCATATGATATATTAAAATTTGAGTCAATTTCTTTAGTATCGTATTTGTTTTCCATAACAATCCTTTAGATATATGATTATTAAAGTTTGTCGGTGTCTATGATAGTTATCTTACCATTATTGCATAGACAAACATTATACACTGGTATGTTGCCTACTACAGCAAAATCTCTTCCATAATGGGCATGACCGTGTATAGCCAATGTTACTTTCGTGTCTTTCATAACTTTCTCTAATCGTTTAGTTCCTAAACCAGAATATATGAACATTGGTTCGCCTGTTAATGTCCTATAGGTTGGCGCATAGTGAGTAACCAAAATCTTTATGTCTGTTTTTAATTCTGTTAATAGTCTAGTTATCGTCTCCAGCTCTTCTTGATAAAATTCTTCTATTCCATTAATGTTCATTTTTTGCCAAAAGCTTGGTGAATCTAGAACTCCACGACTTCCTACAATTCCAACAGTCTTTCCTTTTATCTTTAACGTTATTGATTCGTCTTTTAGAAACTTTATTTTTTTAGCCGACTTCATTATTTCTTTCTCGTCTTCTGGAAATTCTCTATTTCCAAAAACAGCTACTACCGGGCATTTCCACTTTATTGCTTTTTGTATTTTCTTGTATTGTTTTGGATTTGCCCACTCGTACATGTCTCCTGCAAATATCAATAAATCTGGTTCTTTCATTTTTTTCAGAAGTTTAAAAAATTCGCTTATATCATTTCCTAAAACGTCTAAATCTGATATAGCTGCTATTATCATTGTTACACCGTATAGAAATTAGTGAAATGAGGTTTTTAAATTATTGGTATTTCAATCAATGTATCAAATTTTCCTTTAGATTTAATGTATAATTGATATGGTTTAACCGTTTGGATATCTATGGCTTTTCCATCTCTTAACCAAATTGCTCGAAATTTGAAATTAACAAACAATGAATGTATAGCTAAACTTACTGGCTTATTGAATCTAAACACTAGTGGTGTTTTAAACTTTTTAGAACGAAACATCAAACCTCGCATCTGTGAAAAAAGCGAATCGCAGAAAAAATAATTATCTATAATAATTTTCTTTCCTTTATAACTAACTATAAACTTTTTCATATAGAATCTATTGCCCTACTTCTATTTCAGCTTTGTAGCCTTTTTTCTTTAATCCAGATTTAATCTCATTTATCATTCCAAATACCATTCCACATCCTGCACATCCTATATCTGGCATTACTAACGTTAGAGTTACTTTCTTTCCAACTACTTTAATGTTTTTAACCATTTTAGCAGATACAATATCTTTACCAATATGTGGATCTTTTATTTTCTTTAGAACATCGGTGATTGCTTTAGATACTGACATAAGACTTAAATAACTCGCTAGATTATAAATACTTATCGGATCCGTAGCGCAGACTGGTTAGCGCGCACGACTGATAATCGTGAGGCCCGGAGTTCAAATCTCCGCGGGTCCACCATCATTTTTATGAATATTATCAAACGAGGAGCAGAAGGAATACTTTACAAAGAAGGCGACGTTCTAGTAAAAGAACGTATCAAAAAAGGCTATCGGATAAAAGAAATAGATGAACGATTAAGAAAAGAAAGAACAAAAAAAGAATCAAAATTATTATCAGAAGCAAGACGATCCAATGTTCCAACCCCTAATGTATTCGAAGTAAGCGAATTTAAAATAAAAATGGAATTTATCGACGGTGTGCGGATAAAAGAATTAATCTATAATGAAACTTCAGACAAGAAAAGAATAGCTGAAGAAATTGGTCAATCTGTTGGACGTCTGCATTCAAACAACATAATTCACGGTGATCTTACAACATCAAACATGATAATGAAAGATAGTAAAATATTCTTCATAGACTTTGGATTAGGTTACACATCTACGAGAAATGAAGATTTTGGAATAGATTTATCTGTTCTAAAAGAAGCTTTCAAATCAACACACGTTAAGTATATTGATATTCTTTGGCAAAGTTTTATAAAAGGTTATAAACAAACAAATACTAACTCTAAACAAGTGCTTAAGACATTAGAAGAAATAGAGCGCCGTGGACGTTATATAAAGAGGGAAAGTTAATGAAATTAATTAAAGGAACAAACAAAAAAGAAAAGCTTGAAGATGCTAGCTATAAGTCTATCATACTATCAGCGATAATGATATTCGTAGGTTTACTATTAGGGAGTTTCATAAAATATACAGTTATCATAGCGAGCATAGGTACTTTTATACTTTTGCTTGGTATTATTCTATATATAATTTCGCAATTGGTGAAGTAAATGGCAAGAATGTATGCAAGAAAACGAGGAAAATCAGGAAGTAAGAAACCTGTAGTTCCAGCACAATGGGTAGAACACAGTAAAGAAGAAGTTGAACGTTTAGTTGTTAAACTTGCTAAAGATGGATTAACTACAGCTCAAACAGGTGCTTTATTGAGAGACCAATATGGAGTACCTTCTGTAAAAACTATAACTGGTAAAACAATCTTAAGAGTTTTAAAAGATAATGATGCTTGCCCAGAAATGCCTGAAGATTTATTAAATATGTTAAAAAAAGCAGTACGATTACACGAACACATGAAAACATTCAAAAAAGATAATACTTCTAAACACGGATTAGAACTTCTAGAAAGTAAAATAAGAAGATTGGCAAAATATTACGTAAAAACCGAAAACCTTCCAGCAGATTGGAGATACAATGCTGAACAAGCTAAACTGATTATTCAGACAGTAAAGTAATTAAAGCTTAGAACACATTACTTTATCATGAATTTTCTCGAATTATCTGAAAAGGCGATTGGAAAAATAAAATCAACGCAAAGCACGATACAGGTTGTTGTGCATAACGACGCAGACGGATTAAGTTCGGCGGCTATTCTAATATATGCCCTGGCTTATCTGAACAAACGTTTCCAAGTCACGATAACTAAAAAAATTAATTCTAATACGACCGATGCGCTGCTTAGCAGAAATCCTGAATTAATAATATTTACTGACATCGGTTCTAGTTATCCTGAAGAAATCAGAAAATTAAAATCTGATATAATAATTCTTGACCATCATGACGTTAAAGAAGAGCTGCCAGAGAACGTGATTCATTTAAATCCTGAGTTATTCGGCCTAACAGGATTATCCGGATCTGGCACAGTCTATATGTTTACAAGAGATATAATCAAAGATAACCGACTTGCACCACTAGCGTTAGTGGGCACGATTGGCGATTCGGCTGATTCTATGTTTAGCATATTCGATGATATATCTTCAATTGGACGAAAAACTGGACTTAAATTATACGGACGGTTTACACGACCATTGCATAAAGCTTTAGAATATTCTTCAGAAATTCCAAATATATCTGACGAATCAAAAGCTATACAGTTTTTAGCAGAAAATGGAATACGAGTTAAAGAAGGAGATGAGTGGCGTACACTAGGTGATCTTAATGAACAAGAATATCAAAAACTTTGCGATTCATTAATTCGTGAACAATTAGAACACGGGCATGATATTTCTAAATTATTTGGAGATGTATGGACTTTAAAAAACTTCCCACAAGAAATACAAGATGTTAAAGAATTTGCTACTCTGTTAAACGCATGCGTTACGGGAGACACGATGATATACGTAAATGGTATACCAATAGCAATTAAAAACATCTCTAATAAAAATATCTTTTCAATTAATGAAAATTTAAAGTTAGAAAAAGACTATATTTTCAGAACTCATAAAATTAAACTCCACAATGCGATAAAATTATTAAGATTAAAAACAAACAGCGGTAAGAGCATAGATTTAACAGAAAATCATAAGTTGTTGACAATAAAAGATGGCGAAGTTTGTTGGGCTGATGTGAAAAATTTAAGAAAAGGCGACATAGTTGCATGCCCTAAAAGCATTGACATAACTGGCGCAAATATTAAATTTGACGACTTTTCCGACAAACTAAAAAATAATTATTTTAAAGCCAGTAAACTATCAGAACCGATAAAAATACCTTCTAACATAGACCGTGACATTTGTTCATTAATAGGATATGTGATTGGAGATGGTCATCTTGACAATTATCGCGTTACAATATGTTTCAATAAAACAAAGGAAGAGACAGAAAATTATAAAATAATATCTAATATAATCAACAAACATTTTGGAATAAAGAATCACTATATAGAAAACAGGGCTCATTCTTTTGTCGCTACATGGAATAGAAAAAGTTTAGCCGATTTATTAGAAATGGTGGGCATACAAAAAGGCGATAAAGCCTGCACTGTAAATATGCACCCAAAACTATTAGAAATAAATGAAAGAAACATGTGTGGTTTATTGAGTGGTTTATTTTCCAGCGACGGCTCTTATTATAAAGATCATCTTGAATTTAGCTCACATTCTGTTAGCTTAGCAAAACAGGTACAATATTTGCTACTGCGAGTTGGAATAAACAGCAGTTTATCTGAACCTATTTGTAAAGACTGCGGAAGAAAAAAATATAGAGTGTTAATATACGACACAGAAAATTTTAAAATATTTTTGGATAAGATTGGATTTATGAGTTCTGAAAAAAATAAGAAAATAAAAATTAATAATCGAGTAGATAAAAAAACGAGCAATACGTTGCCTGTTAATAAATTAATTCTAAAGCTGTCAGAAATAATAAATGTTCCGCCAAATAAAAGTTCTCATTTTACATACTATAAAAAAGGTAAAATGCCTACAGTCAGAAATTTAAAAATCTATCTGACTTATTTTAAAGAGAAGATAGAAACAGCTAAGCCTATTCTAATTTCCAGAGATATTGAAAATTTTATGAAAGAAATGAAAATCAGCAAAAGAAGTTTTTCAGAAGAAATAGGATTATCGCGAGAATGGTTAACAAAAATTTTAAATGGAAAAAAGCCAGGTAAAAATGCAAATGAAAAGATTAAATACGGAATAGAAAAATATGAAAAAAAGATAAAGGAAGCTGAATTAATAATAAAACAATTAGAGATTTTATGCGAAAGCAATATTAATTGGGAAAAAATTAAAGAAATTAATGATATAAAAAATCGTCCTAAATATGTATATGATATTACAAGCACTAGAAATGCAAATTACGTGGCAAATGGTCTTATTGTTCATAATTGCGGACGCATGGGCGAAGGTGGAATAGGAATTGGCATTTGTTTAGGAAGTAAAAGAGCATTAGAAAAATCAAAATCTGTTATCAAAGAATATAGAGGTCTGATAAATAAATCATTAAGATGGGTTGAAAATCACCCAGAAAGTGTCAAAAATACTAATTATGCTACCTATATTATAGCACAGTCGGCCATTAATGAGAACCTAATCGGTGTTATTGTATCAATGTGCTTTAACAATGATAACGGCAAACCTATTTTTGGGCTAGCTGACGCGGACGGCGAAACGAAGATATCTGCACGAGCTGAAGGAATAGACATAAACGATGTAATAAGCAAAGCTGCCAAACATGTTGGCGGTAATTCTGGCGGACATTTACAGGCAGCGGGCGCTACAATACCTACAGGTACTGAAGATTTGTTTATCCAGAAATGTGATGAACTGATAAAAAATGCTGTACTTCTTAACTGAAATCCCTTTCAAATTTAAAATAATCATTTTGATAATCTAAATACTATACCTTTTTTTAACAATCTATTTATCATCGGAACAAACAGATTCGAAATATTAGAAGTGTCGTGCAACATGATTATATCATTAGATTTAGAATAATTAAGACCGCGTCTTCCTTCTGGAACATTTTCATCCATCCTATTTAAAATATCTTTAAGATTCTTAATACCGTGTATATAACTCTTATCTGCAACTGTCCAGTCATGAGTATCATATGTGGGATAGACGTCTACATCTTTATGATAACTCTCTATTTTATACCACTTGTAATTTATGTTATTGAAACTGGGTTGTCTGTAACCTAATTTTCTTAAAAATGCCTGTATTGATTTTTTTCTAACTATACCAACAGGAATACCAAACCTTGATAAAATATTCCAATGGAAACTGCATCCTTTATCCAGATTCGGAAATCTGAAAACTTTCATTGGTCTTTTAACATTAGCCTGTTCATATAACATATCTATTATTTTATCTGTTTTTTCAATTTCCTCGTAACATTTCTTTAAAGAAAGGTAAGAGAAATGTATATGATTATAAGAATGATTTCCAATTATAAAACCTTTATGAATAGCATTAATCACTTCACTAGGTCTTTTCTCCATATTTTTTCCAGTACAGAAGAAAATAGCCGGAATCTGTTTAGAACTGAGGAAATCTATCTTTCTTTTGAAATCATCTGAAGGCGCATCATCAATTGTAAGATAAGCTATCTTTTTAGTCATAAGAGAAATTATAGTTATTTGTTTAAATAAGTCAAGAAAATTGAAGAACTAGAAACCTTTATAAATTTACATTTGGTAATAAAGAGTGACGCTTATGGTAAAACAAGAACTATTACAGTGGTATGAAATTGTTACTCCAGACGTATTTGGAGGCAGAGTAATTGGTCAAACCACTGCTAACGATCCAGCGAAATTGATAGGCAGGGTAATAGAAATAAGCCTTATGGAACTATCTGGTGAAGCTACAAGATATTACATAAAATTATTCTTTAAAACAAAGAGTCTTATTGGTTCTAAGTTGACTACTACTTTTTTTGGTCATGACTGCACTAAAGATTTTATAGCAAGAGTCGTTCAACTGAGAACCGCAAGAATAGACACAAACACCATTGTAAATATGAAAGATGCAAAAATAAGAATAAAAGCAATTGCTATAACAAATAGATGTGTAAAAAAAGGAACTGAAAGAGATTTAAGAAAAACAATAATAGAAACGATTAAAAGAGAAATGGAAAAAATAACTTTAGAAGAATTCTCAAAAAGCCTAATTACAGGAATATTACAGAAGAAAATAAGAAAAGAGGTAAATGTAATATATCCATTAAGACAGTTTGAATTCAGAAAATCAGAAATTCTTTAAGTTACCAATTAATATTCCAACTTGTATCATTATCAACTTTTATCCAATATGCTTTATTAGGATTCATTAATTCTGTTGGTGCCATTACTCTAATGTCTGTGCCCCCATCACTTGTTTCAACACGTATCCAATCGATTCCTTGCAATGCTTCTTCTACACTTCTTGTTGTAAATGATGGATAACCTACCATGTTATATCCTGTTTTTAATTGTATTTGGGTGGTTGCTGGATTTATGCCGCTAACTGTGTATAATACTGGAACAGGTTCTATAATGTTTATCCAGAAACCCATTTTATTATCTAATTCAAACAAATCATTAGTTGTTGTGCCAGGACGATATGTTTTCCACGGACCCATATAATCAGTTGTATTGTAATATTTTACTACACCATATTTTCCATCTATTGATTCTAAAACTTTTGATATGCTGGTATTATACTGATTGTAAGCGACTGATATAAAATTCCATCCTGGCTGCAAGTAAAATGAATATTGTTTTGTTACGTACCAATGTACTGATGCTGTGCCTGTATTGTTGTAAGCATCTGTGCAATTAACATAATATGTATTTAATCCGTATGATAGATTTGTCAAAAATTCAGAGTAGCTTGTTCCTGGCGAACCCATTGTACTTACTTGATATGGTAACTGATAATAAAAACATGATGAAACTTCATTTGTAGTTACGTTCAACCAAACGTTCTTACCAGTGTATGAATCATTTATTGGATTTGTTATTGTTACGATTGGCGGTATAAGATCTTTAACTTCAAGTGTTTTTTGCATGTAACCTGCAGTATAGTTTTCTCCACCCAATGTGGCATAATTGTAAACATATAAACCAAGATCAAAGGTGTTCACATCAGGACTTGAAATGCTTGCACCGTCTCTTGACAAATCATATATTAAATCAGAGTCACCTTCATTTGTTTCAATGGCTGTTACTGTTGTTTCAGTTGGATAATTAACTATCCATGATGGAGTTGCTGTAAGATTTAATAACGGTGTTTGCTTGCTTACCGTATAACTGTTATTTGTTATTGATTTTTCGGTATAGTTTTCTGTTTGTGGCACTGAGCATGTATAATTGTAAACTCCGGCTGGTAAAACTAATGGTACATTATTTTCATCTGAAGTAACATTTATATCATCTCTATATAATGTAACAGTTTGTTCGGTGTTATTGAAAATAATGCATGATGCAATAGTTGGCGTACCGTATGTTATTGGTGAAATTGGTAAAAGACCAAACGCCATATCTGGGGTTCCTCTTTCTACTGTTAAATTATTTGAAATCGATACCGCAGTATAATTTTCATTTCCTTCATAGTACGCTGTATAATTGTAAGTGCTAACAGGCAATCTTATTAGTTCATTTAACAGATTTGTACCGGAAGCAACTATTGTTCCGTTTCTCTCCAAAAAGAAAATATCATTAATATTTAATGTAGCAGTAGCATTTGCAAGATTTGGATAAATCACAATTGATCCAGAACCACCCTGTGGCTGTTCTTCTGAACCTATACTTACAAACTGTTCAGTTTGGCTCAAATATGTTGCTTTTATCCAATATGTAGAACGACTTATTGCAGATAATCTTATTTCATCAATAGTTCCGTCAAAATAAGTCATCGTTGGTGGTGCTACACCTACTCCGCCTATCCACATATTTTGTCCTACAAACGGTACCAAACTATTCCAACCATAACTGGTAGTTGCATTTAATACTCCATATTGATAAAGAGCTTCTTGCGAACCATTTGTAGTTACGGCATAATATATAGGAACATTAAGAGAAGATCCTTGTGTTGCTGTCACAATATGTCCCTGACCATCATTATTATTCATTAATCGTATTATTCCGCCATAAAATGCCAGATACCAACCTGGTCCACCACCATTATTATATTTACCCATTACTGTTTGATATTCGGTACTAGATGTTTTTGTAGCCCACGCCTCAACAGTGCGTATGTTTCTTACATCTGCCCCGTCCCCGATATTTATATAACTTGCATTTGCTATCGCAAATTTTGATGCATTTCCGATTACTCCACTCATTACATGAACACTTGCGCTATCTATGCCTGAAGAACCTGCTGATATATTTGAATTGGCATAGTTGTTTCCTGCCCTGTTTGCCAAATGATAAACTGTTGTATAATTATTAGACCATACATCATTAATGTTTTGTCCATTCGTTGCACTTGGATTTCCATAATATATATAAATATAACTTGTATTATTTTTAGCTGTGATAAATGGTATCTTCACCCAAACAAAACCATCAGTAGAATTCCACTGTTCTATTTCATAGGAAAGTTCGTTCATATCAGTACTATCAAAAAATCTTATATCGCTTCCATCAGACTTGAACTTAGATATGGTTGTTGAATTTACATGAACCAAGACTGGAAAATTGACTAGATTTTCCGATGAGACTAAATTATTAAAAGTTAATTTTTTTCTATATTTCCACGGATCATGATTCCAAGAAGCTGTGCCATTAGTTAAAACCAAATTTATAATAGGTGTTGCTTTGTTAACAGTCAAGAAATATGTTCTTGATTTCCCAGTCATTTCGCATGTTGCAGTATAATTATAAGTTCCAGTGGCTAGAACCATAATTTCTGGGTTAACAACTGATGTTGCATTTCTCTTTAAAATAACTAATCCTATATCACAAGCCGCAAATGTAGTTGACGTTGTTCCATATGTAATTGTTAAATTATTTGATATCCCGTTCAGTGTCAATTGCGGTGCAGGATCTTTTATTACATATTGTCGAGGTCCTGTCACATTCCAATTCATATCAGCGTCTCTGGCACTCCAATTATATTCATGAGTATCTATGCTCAAACCTGTAAGAATTTTATAATAAGTACTTCCTGTTTTAGATATGTTGCCGCTAGAATAATCATACCAAATGCCATTGAATTCTAAATAAACATTATCAATTCCAACATCATCTATCCAGTCAATGCTGAACTGATAACTTTTCCCGTCTTCATAATACGTCGGTGAAGAAGGAATAGCTATTTCATTTGACCATTGTGGAACTACGCTAGCAAGTATTATTGGTTTTATTGGCACTTTCTTTAATTCTTTATCAGTTACATTAATCTTTCTAATATCAATATTTTGTACTGGTTTTGGTTCTATTGGTAATGTTTTCTTCTCCTGAATAGAAACTGGTACTGGTTCAATTGGCACAACTATAGCATTATCAGAAACTATGATTTCATTATTCGCGGTTTCTACTACAATATCTTCAATCACTTCTTCAATTGTATCATTAATAATCGGATTTGTAGAAATAACATTTTTAGCAGCAAAAGCTATAGAAGTGCTCAGCAAAACTATTAAGAAAATAACCATTATAGGTTTAACATTTAGCATACACAATACATAGAAAGTAAAGCTTAAATACCTAATATTCTTCTACATGCACTACAGCTGTAGTTATCCAGTAAATATCAATCAAAATTTCATGAACGTTACTGATTTATCAGGTATCAATATTCTAGTCTTTTTAATTTCAATGTTCCATCCATTAAGAAATGCTTCGAATTTGTCCGAAAACCCGACCGGTACAAGCACAACAGAATTTGTAAATTTTATTCCGTTCATTTCTTTGAGCATACCTTTTTTATCTCGTCTTCCTTCAAGCGCGTAATAAAATCTCATTCGCTGAGAATAATTAAATCCTTTTAGAGAATATTTGAAAAGCATAAATGATTTGTATCCGAAAGCCTCTGAAATCCTTTTATTGGAAATTAAACTAAATCCGTCTGACAGTATGTCTTCTCTCGGTAAAAATCCCGAAGAGAAAACATCCTTATATTTCTTGATTGTTATTTCTGCTGATATTCCTAATTCTTGAAGATCTTTTCTTAAACCATAACTTAAATCGTTGTTCTCCTTTTCATTAAAAATTAATAAAATGTCTATATCCTTTGGAGCAGTTTTTCCTCTAGAAACAGAACCAAATAAAATTATATCGACCATATCTTCCCTATTCTTCTTGTAAAACTCTTTTATTTTATTTTTAAATTTTATATTCTTTAATAAGTCTGTTAACATAAGCTCTAGCCTCATCGCAATTTTTCTTACTAATAGAAGTTGAATAACTATTCTTGTATATTGGATATATTTTATCTAAAACACCGTACATCGCTGGAAACGATTTTTCCAGAATCCTGAATCTCTGTGTATGATCCTTAGGAAGTTCTTTGCCAGAAATCAAAATTATATAATCCAAAACTATAAACAACGCTTTAAAATAAAGAATGCATGCTGACGTGTAATCTTCTGAACTGTAAACCATTTCAGCTGATTTGTGTATGCGCTTCACATTATTCAGCAATTCTGTTTTTATGTCCATGTTTATAGTATTAACCAAGGAGGTATATAAAGCTTTCTCTGTTAATAGTATTAACCAGTGTTAAATTAACTGTTTAAAGACACAAACGCATTTTTAATATTCTTCTACATGCACTACAGCTGTAGTTATCCAGAACATTCCGCCTATCAGTATCAAAACAAATGAAACAATGTAAGACAGCACTGTAGTTTCAGTTGTCGCACCTAACACACTAGGATCGATATTTCCGCCGATTAAAATCCCGAAAAATAAGCATATTGTACCTATGAACCAAAATGCTAATGCTCTTGTATTTGTCATAATAATAAATCTCCTAATAGGTATATAAAAGTTATCTCTTTCTAGACAACCCTTTCTTTTTTGATAAGAAATAGTAGACTATACCAGCGATTATTATAAACAATACTGCGCCATATATCATTGGACTTACTGCTACAGACTCTTCTTCATATGTTGGTTCTAAATCTTCTGGAACAGTTTCTTCAAATGTTTCTGTGTATTCTGCACCAGCTGCCAATCCTGTAACTGCAAAGTATGAAAGTCCTGAACTTTCTGAAACAAATGTTGTTTGTTTATCATCTGAACTTAATATTGTTGTAGGTAGTATTTTCCATGAACCTGTATATCTTTGCATCTTTATTGTAGATTCATCTACCTTGTTTTCAATCATCCATGATTTATTGACTGTATATTTGAATTTAATCTTATAGATGTCAGCTTCTGTCACATTTACCATTTCTATATTATAATATCTCTCTACTATTCCCTCTGGCACTGAAATATTTAGTGCATCAAGCTTTGTTATGTATAATTTTGCATATGATTTATCATTAAATGCTTTATTAACAGTTATGTTAAATTGTTTCAATCCCATAGCATCTAAATTCAAATATGATTCTTTATCTGCCTTCAGTGTCCATATTGAAACTGTTACTTTCTCCTTTGATGATTCATATAAATATGACATTCCGCTTGCTCCGCCACCACCGCCACCACCGCCTCCGCCACCTGGCGCGGTTGCAAGCGGGGTTATTGTAATTGTAGGAGCAATATATCTTGCTCCTCCGTATACAGAGAACATAGATGTTGTTACTGGCATTTTCCATACTGTCATATTTGTTGTAGTATTGTAATAATGATCAATTGTTTCATTTGTCTTATTTACACAAGTAGATAAATCATCTGAACAGTGCCATAACTCGCTTTGATTTCCTTGCAATGAAAGATTCAAAAACTTTGGCGACATTGCCTTCATTACCTGCCATTTAGACGCGCTCAAACCCATATATGTCTGATTACCGCCACTAGCTATTTCACTATTATTGTGAATCATATCAGAACTTCCATCTAATGCTGTAATTGTGCTTAATTTTGACAATGCGCCTGTCATATCAGCGTTAATAAATTCAATACTCCAATTTTCTGCTGAACTAGGATTAGTAAATTTAATTGATACGTTTTTTACATCTGTATAATTCATATACATTGCAGTAGCTGTTCCTGATGTTTCATTGTCATAAACGCCGTCATTGTCCATATCAAATTTCACACTTAAATTGCCAAGAAAATCTGTTTGCTGCAAACCTGTTGGCGGCGTATAAGCAAACTTCATTGTAAAGTTGCACATTGGGCAATTTGCTTTTGACATTGTTTTTGGTGTAGTGAAATTCAAACAAGAACTTACTGCGCAGTTTCCAGACGGGTCGCATGTTTTTAATTTATAATAATATGTTGTTCCATTTGTTAATAAATGATTTATTTTTTGTGGGTTATATTGGAAATTATCTAATGGTCCATCATGCCAATTTTTATATTGCTGTGTATTATTATCTATTATGCCAATATCATGAATTGTATTATTCAAATAACTACATGTTGAACTGACATTATAAAATAATAATGTGCCATTTGCTGGTTCATTTGTATCATATATTATAAATGCTGAATCTGGGAATGTTTGCGCTTTTAACCATACAATACTTGGCGCTGTTTTATCATTTAATGACGCTATAAATGTTGCGTTAAAACTTCCGCCGCATATATAAGCGTCATATTTACAATCTGAATCAGCGCAATTTGTTAATCCATCATTATCATCATCCTGCGGACTGAAACAATCTTCAAATGGAACATATCCAAACTTCTTGAACATTTTACAATCTGGATCCTGATCTGAAGTATATCCATCACCATCCATATCTTGTCCAGGACAGTCACAACATTCAAATTTAAAATCAATTGAACCAGGAGTGTAATAATAAGGTCCCGCATCATCTACAGTTACATTCCAATTACCTGTTGCATTTGCAGTTGAAACAAATATTCTCATATTTGAAGTAGGATTGCCGATATCTTTCTTCTGTACCATCAACATATTTGTGCCTACAAATGTCTGTCCGCCAAACAATGGATCATTTGGAGGAGGACTCATTGAACAACCTTCTTTCATATATGTCAAAGTTGCTGAATGTGTTTGCCAATTACTATTCAAACATCTATATGCGCTTGTATTAACTTGATAACCTACAGATGTTGAATTTGCAACCAAATCTAATCTATAATCAAAACCACCTATAGCAGTTCCATTAGCATAATAAGCATTACAACCAGTTGTCGCGTTATTATCAACATCTATATATCTATAATATTTACCTGTTTCATTTGTTGTATCAGCGCTCCATATCTTGTTACAAGCTGAAAAGTTTGTCATATTTTTTATTGGAATACCAATTGATATCATCTGTGGATCGTTCATTATACCAACTGCCACAATATCCAACCATTCCTGTGGAGTTTCATTATAATTAGTATCATCTTTGCTATCTATTCCTAATGGCATTGGCGGAGGCCCCATCATATTCATTCCACCTTTCATTTGCTGATCCATAACTGGATCACACCAATTTCCACCATCAGGTGAAGGATGATAATAACATAATTGTGTATTGTTCATCATTTCAGGAATTATTGTAGTATTAACAGCCCTGTGCGTATGATTATAACTAGCGTTAATATAATTATTTTCTACCCACCATGGATCGACATTCAAAGTTCCATTAGTCATATTAGCATTAATTATAATTGCTTCACAATAAGATATGTTTGTATTATCAGCTACAAAACATACACCTTCAGCAACACCAGGCGGTAACATCATTCCCATTCCTCCTCCTGGTCCCATTCCAAATCCGCACATTGGACTCATTGAACAATCTGAATCTTGACAATCCGCAAGCTCGTCTCCATCTTCATCTCCTGGTATCATACAAAATTCATATGCTAAATAACCTGCATGATCATCATTTACATTTGTTCCATTTTGACAAATATTATATGTTGAATTATAAAAACAATAACTATTATTTGCTGTACTTGCATTACAATTGGTTTCTCCCATACATGCTGTGCAATGCAAACTACAATTGCTAAATTGCGCCATTGCCGCTGGATCACACCAACCGCCTATGCCCATTGGATCTGTTGTCCATACACAACTAGCTGCGCTTGCTTCACACATTAATTTGCCGCCGCCACAATTAAAACAATTATCATTGCAGTCTCCAAATCCGCCGCTTCCTCCACCTGTTCCAACAGATGGGAAATCACACCAGCCCATTCCATTCATTGCATAAGTATTAGAATTCCATTGACAACCGCCTGGAACTGCATTTGATGCTTCACATTTAGTTTTTGCTACTGCCACACTTGCCCACGCTGAACCTCCTGGCTGATATTCACATGCCCAACAAGAACCATCACAATTTTCAAAAGAAGAACCGAAATTCATTTCACACCATGAATTTGATTTTATTGTGCCATCCCATGGATCTGTATAAATTTCACTTTTCCAAGTTCCGCCTGCCATAGCGCAATCACTAGATGACATTATACCTCCAATATCACCGCCTGAAGTAGATCCTTTGAAAAAATTATCTGCTGAAAATACACATTTGTTATTTTCCCATTTACATGGCATCATATATACAGAATTTAAATTGCCACAAGTTGTTTGATTAACTGGAAGATTTGTTATAGGATTAATAGCATCGCAAAATGGAACAGGCGGAGCACCGAGATTACAAGAAGTACTGAAACCTTGAATACAATGAGTTGAATTCCAATCGCAATTTGGCAAAGGGCCGCATTCACAAACTGTTTTTATTCCAATATCATCACATGCAAGTGAATCTGTTTCAAATATTCCACCAGCATTATTTGGCTCGTGACCTTGACACCAGCCAGCTGAAGCACCATAACAAAGACTAGTTATATTTGCTATATCTGTTTCATTGTCATTTCCTACATTAGTACAATAACCACATCCTATAGTATTTGTGCATACTTCTGGATTATTATCAGCAAACCAACAGTGCGCATCACCCATAAACATTGGCATAGAACAACTGCTTCCATCCCATGTACCGCCAGAAGCTAAACAAGAATCCTGATCAATAAACATGTTCATTCCAAGATTAACACATGCATTAGCATCTGTCCAATTGCAAGGCATTCCCATTGCAGTTAAATTTGTGCAGTTTGCTTGAGACTGAGCTAAAGTTTCTTCGCAAAAAGGAGCAAAACAACAACCTACATCATTTGGACAATATGAATCACTTGCTTTTGGAATCCACTGACAAACTCCGCCAAAATTAATTGTATCAGTGCATCCTGCTGCATTGCCATCATACATCCAGCATCCTTTAGAATCACAACAACCTACTGAATTATCACACCATGAATTTGAACTTGATGGAAACCATTGACAATTAGAATCTGCATCGCAAGAAGCTTGATTACCATCATTATCCCAGCATATTGCATAAACTGAACTAGATACGAATATCAAAGAAAATATAATTCCTAACAACAAGATATATTTTTTATTCAATTAATGACCCCCTACGATTAAATTATGCAACAATTCTATTTATTTATTTAACTATTTATTTATTTAAATTACTCACATATAAAGTTTTTTATTTATGTTTATATCCAGGATATTTGCCTGTTTTATAAAAATTGAAATAATAGTATACGCCGCCGACTGCCGCCAGCGCTGCAATAAGCATACCAACTATCAGCCACCAGTTTGTTCCTTTGCTAGTTGTTCCTTCAGATGTTTCATTTGTTTCTGTATCTGTATCATCTGTCACTGTAGTTACTTTTTCTCCTTTAATCACAAAATATGAAAATCCTGGTGTTTCTGCTTCATAAATATAATTAGTTGAATCTTCAGCTACCCGAGTTGTTGGCAGTTCATTCCATTTAGAATTGGCCCATCTGTTCAGTGAAACCTTATCTTCATCAATATTGTTATTTGAAATCCAACTCTTTGTTACCTTGAATCTTATAACAGCTTTCTCTAAATCGCTTTCAGATATTCTTGTTGGCGTGAATTGTAAATATTTGTAAACCTCTGTTGATGCTGTTACTGTTGATGGTAAGCTTGTTAAAGTATTAATTTTCAGAGCAATGTTTGTTAAGCTGTTTTTAGCAGTTATATCTATTGAACTAACAGCTAATTCGGAAGTTGTGAATGTCATAGTCTTTGTTTCTCCTGAAGGAATTGCCACAATTGCCACGCTCTGTTCATATACTGTTGTTGTTAATCCTCCTGTTAAGCTGCTTGAGGTTGTGGTTGTTGTGGCTGCTGTTGTAGTTCCTAATGCTGGTACAGAATAACGTATTGAAACACTTGAAACACCATTTTGTTGTGAATTTAATATTATTGAACCTGTTGTCCAATTATAATAAGTTTGTCCATTGACATAAACAGTAATATTATTACAATCAGATGGTCCTTGATTTATTCTGCATGCACTAGCTCCTGCAGCTCCAGTAATTTTTGGAAGTGTTGTTGTATTTATTTTGAATTGTCCTTGCTGTCCACCTACTGAAATATTATACCAACTTGTGTTTCCATAATCACCTAAACTAGATCCACCGCCTGATATACCTGTTGTTGTATTTAATACTTTGAATACATTTGTCATTGAAAGATTTAGCTGAGCAACATCATTATATGTCCATCCATCTGATCCTGAAATTGCTGGTTGTGATAAATTAACAATAAATGACTTAAAGCACATTGTCATATTCTTTCCATTTAATGGTGAACCTGGCATATTATCTGTCATATTTGACAAGCATCCATCAGTACCAGTTATAGACAAATTTGTTGTAGAACTAAGTGCATACCATTTACTATCACTTGTGTTATAATAGCCCATTGTATGACTTTCTGTCATATTCATTGTAGTATTATCAGTCAGATTACTATTATTATTAAATATTGTTGTATTTATCGGTATTTGATATTCAACTAAAATATTATTTGCAGTATAATTATATAATACATTTGTAACATTAAGTATAAATGTTGTTGTACCACTTATATCAAGAGTTGGAGCATTATCTTTGTCAATTGAAAATGGATTAAACCCTTCAACTGACTGGTTTACAACAAATACTGGTGATGATTCCATTTTTGGTGGTCCAAACCCTTGCATACAATATTCATTAAATAGTGTTTCATTCCACTGATAATTATTTACAGTCATCATTTGATCAATGCAAGTATCATCTTGTACACCCATCATCATGCTTACTGTTATATTTTCAGTTGAACTATGATTTGTTAAATTCAGCACTATTGTTCCACCAAAATAATATGCTTGTGGTGTTGAAGTTGGATTTGATGAGCCGTCTATTGTCCAAGTAGCTGTATTGTTGTGACAAAATACAGTAAAATTATCTGGATTTTTCATTAAAATAGTCATTGAAGGCATAGTTGTTCCATTCATCATTTCTCCTATTGGAGGCAACATAGTTGCCCATCTTGCTGGTAAAAGTGTCTGATTTCTATAAAATTCATTTGTTATATATCCGCCACTTGGCACAGGAGCAGTTACATTTATCAAACCCCTTGTTGCTGAACCTGTCATATTAACTTCAAATGTAATATTATAAGCTAAAAATTCTTCAGTTGTTGGGAATTCCCAGAAGTTTCTATTATTATAAGTTAATGGTGCGTATTGATTTAACGGCATGACCATTCCATTAAATGTTCCACCTGTAAAATTAGGATAAACCATTATTCCTTCAAATGAATATTGACTCTGCAATTGTCCCCACGTTCCACCATAATCTGTGACAACTCCAGTTCCATTTATTATCAATGGTTTTGAACTTTTATTGCTTACACTATATACTTTAACAGATGCATTGTTAGTGCTTGTTCTAGAATAAAATACACTTGTATTATCATGTATTGTTGCATTTAAAATATATGTTGTTTCAGATGAAGGTGCTACATAATTATAAGCTGTCCAACCACTTGAATTTGTCAAAGTATCATATACAGATCCATCTGTTTGATTATATAATGAAACATTATAATTTACTAAAGGTACACCTGTTTGGTTATCAGCCACAAGACATCTTATTATCTCACTTCCACCAGTTGTTATCATTAAATAAGGAGCATTTGAAAAAGTACAGGTTAAATTTGAATAACCATTAAATGTTACGTTATAACTGATTCCTGTTGTATTTGCAGAATAATTCTGATTTCCAGATGTATTCAATGTCAAATTCAATCTTAGTGCAATTCCTTTTTCAGCATATAAATTAGACAACCATATATCTGTTGTTGCATTTGTCCAATTCAGGAATCTACTAACACCGCTTGGATCTGTAATATTATATTCAGTTTGATATAACATCAATGTTATGTTCTGAGCAGCAAGATAATTATCACTTACATTAGCAGATATATTATAAAAATCTCCTACATAACCATCTGTGTTTGCTGCAGTTGTTGAATTTATATGCATATCAAATTTATACGATGAGTTTTGTGCGATTGAATAACTTATATTACTAGTTTGATTCCATGTATTATTTGTTAAATTACAACTCCAATAATAAACATAATCTCCTGCTCCATGAAGTTGTTCTGTTTCAAATGTTATGTTCCATATATCAGTTACATTTGCAAAAGTAATATATTTCGTTTCGTCTGCAATTGTTATGTTTTCAGCAACCACTGTTCCTGTTGTCATGTTTGTTACAAATGTGCAATTGCTTATTGTAACCCATCCTGGTAAAACATCAGCGGTTCCGTTTGTCGCATTTATTCCAAAATTATAGACTTCACTTTGCACATACTGGTTTCCTGACGGTATGGTTGAAGAAATATCAGAAAGCATTGGTCCTTCGTAGTCATTCGGTGTATCAGCAAATACATTCATGCCAGAAACTAAAATAAAAGCAGCAAAAACAATAACTCCTAATAAAACACCGTACTTAACTGCTCCTGTTAAACCTTTTTTATTCATTAAATAGCCCCTTACGATAATAAAAATTATATCTTAGGTTATATAAAGATTTTCTATTTTTTCTTGCCCATTCCTTTCCAAACCATTACAAGTGCAATTATTATAATAAGTGCATAAACAAATAACATTGAATCAAATTCTCTTGCTAAATCTTCTTGTACTTCTTCATCTGTTGGAACTATTTCTTCGTTTGAAGTATATTCCTCTCCAGTTTTTAATCCAGTTATTGCAAAGTATGAAAATCCGCTTGTTTCTGCTTCATAATATGTGTATGTTGAATCTTCAGATGTCTTGACAGTTGGTAATTTATTCCATCGTGTTATCCATCTATTCAACGCTACTGTATCTGGGTCTATGTTATTATCTGTTAACCAACTATTTGTTACCTTAAATTTGATTTTTGCTGTTGACAAATCTGTTTCAGATATCTTTGTTGGAGTGAATTGAAGATATTTATACACTTCTCCTACCACGATTGATATGTCTGAAGGCAATGCTGATAAAGTTCCTATTTTCAATTCAATATTATTTAATGTATTTTTTGCAGTTATATCAACAGATGATACACCAAGATTAGTGTCAGTAAATATCATTGTTTTAGTCTCTCCTGCCAAAATTTGAGTTATTGAAACTGTTTGTTCTGTTGTTTCTGTTACAAATCCACCTGCTGAACTGCCAGCTGTTGAGGATGCCGCTGCTGTAGTCGTTCCTAATGCTGGAACAGAATAACGTATTGAAACACTTGAAACACCATTTTGTTGTGAATTTAATATTATTGAACCTGTTGTCCAATTATAATAAGTTTGTCCATTGACATAAACAGTAATATTATTACAATCAGATGGTC
>Ga0180732_1000163_pt1 | contig 65354 bp, 55 predicted proteins | sample KR11_01MetaG_FD_148674 | JGI IMG/M metagenome (GOLD analysis project Ga0180732, IMG submission 148674) | Groundwater microbial communities from the Olkiluoto Island deep subsurface site, Finland - KR11_0.1 MetaG | ecosystem: Environmental > Aquatic > Deep subsurface > Groundwater | place... | reverse complement strand
CAACAAACGCCAGCCACTTTAGGGGCTGGTAGTTTACTGAACAAGTCCTCGCAGAAGAGCAGCTTGAAAGCGCCCGTATCCGCAGACTTAAAAGTCGCGGTATGTGGGCGAGGACATGTTCAATCAATCCGGGAAGAACGGTGTGGGAAGTTTACCTGACACCACTAATGAGGTTTTGCCCCGTTAGGACAAGCTGAAGTTATCGAATACAATATTAAAATGTTCTATTCTTGAATATAATATATATACGAGAAATGCTTAACCTGAAGCAATGGCAAAAATGGGACGGTACATATTTGGCCGAGTGCTTCAAGCCGCAGTCACCCTTCTGATTGTGACCAGCATCATTTTCATGCTTTTCGAAGCCATGCCCGGCGACCCACTGGCCAAGTTCAGGGCGGATCCGACGACCACAGAGGCAAGACTTACCCAACTGGAGAACCTCTACGGTCTCAATGACCCGATTCATGTTAGGTATTACAGATTTATGACCAATATGTTCACGTTCAACTTCGGTTATTCATATTCGAAGGGGGGGCCGGTAATTGATCAGATTGAGCTCAGGGCTCCGAGAACCCTGATACTTTTCGGGGCCGCCACCATCATTTCCTATGCCCTGGGTGTCGCAGTGGGTTCCTACATTGCCTGGCGCAGGGGCGGTGTTGCCGAGGGCGCAATCATTTCCAGTTCCCTGTTCTTCTACAATATGCCATCCTTCTGGATAGGCCTTATCATGATATGGGTGTTTGCCAATAAATGGAAATATTTCCCACTGGGAGGTTTCACCGGGATGGAAGAAACGGTTGCTTTCTTCGGTCTTTCGGGGGGCGAATCCTACCTGAAAATCCTCGACTTCGGATGGCACATGGCACTCCCCCTGATAGTAATGGTGCTCATCGGTGTGGCTGGCGTGATTCTGTTGATGCGTACATCCTTATTGGAGGTCATGAGGGAGGATTACATCCTCACGGCCAAGGCCAAGGGGCTTTCGGAGAGGCATGTAAGGATACGGCATGCGAACCGCAATGCCTACCTGCCGATAGTGACGTCCTTTACTCTATCCATGGCATCCGTTCTCGGCGGCGCGGTCATCCTGGAACAGGTGTTCTCCTACCAGGGTATGGGATTGCTCTACCTGGACGCATTGTACAATCAGGACCATTTCCTGTCAGGCGCCGTACTATTCATTCTCTCGCTTCTCGTTATATTCGCGAATATAGTGGCTGACTTGCTCTACGGAGTGCTGGACCCAAGAGTGAGGCTGTAGGTGTTACCATGAATGACATTCCCCCTGACAAACTGAAACTTCGCATAAACACCCTCCTGATACTCACCAAGAAGGTGGGCAGGATGCTCATGGAGAGCAGGACAGGAATGGCCGGTCTGGCCATCATCCTGGCATTCGCATTCATGGCAATTTTCGCACCGTTCATAGCACCTTACAGCGTGGATTTCATAGCTCCGGCAGATGACATGTTCAGCGTGGACAGGATAGTGCTCCAGTACCCGGTCAAGGACGGATATTATTCGATGGTGGTAGGCCCCACAACCCCCAGCGAATCATCCATGGGCGGCGGCATATGGTTCATACTGGCCAACCAGGACGGCACCATAGAGATGGATTTCGGGATAAAAACGGCATTGGATCCTTTTGAAGAGGGAAACATGAGCATCTCCCTGGACATAGCCGATTACGGATTGGAGCTCCCACTTTCCGAGGTTCTGTACCTCACCCCGGCCAGGGGCTACAACAGCACCTCCACCGAAACCAGTACATTCGGGGAGAGAGTGGAAAGCGGGTTGCTGACATTCGTGGCAAACACCACCTTCGTGATATTCGACCCGTTCACGGAAACTGTTCTTCATCAGGAGGACGCGGGCTTCATACCGAAATGGGTGGTGCAGGATACGACCTCTGCGGGAAACATGCTCAATCCGCCGTCCCAGAGAAAAATCACAGAGAACCTGTGGTTCACCAGGCTGGAAGGCCCCTTCAGGTATGTGACATTGGCCAACGAATCCAAATTCGTGACTTACAAGTTCGAGTATTGCTGGAACATCAGGGGCATCGGCCCGGTCCAGAACCTAGTGGAGATGGACATACCCATCACCCAGAAGCCCCTCAATTACAAATTTGATAATGTAAAATACGCTGCCAACACCACCGGGATTTACATACCCTCAACCAACGGCACGCTGTATTACTTCAACGGAACCACCAACGGCACCGCAGCGAAAATCATCCAATTCAACATCAGCAGTGAACCAGTGGAATTCACCGGGCCAATGGGATACCACAGAACAATGGATACCACACCCAAATTGTACATTCCGACCGCAGTGGATTATGCCTATTCGGTAAAAATTTATGATTTAAATGCGGACGCTCTCCTGGGAGAGTTTCAGGGCAATGGGGGCCTCGTGAAAATTGCACCATCACCGACCACCTCGGATTCAATATACATCGCGGTCCACGGATACGCGGACGGAATTCCGACCAACACCACCGTTTTCAAGTCAAGCGGCAGCGGAGTACTGGACAGTTCATTCCTTGGTGAGATGGACACTGTTGCCAGGAGCATCTTCGTGGTGGAACAGGCAAGTTTGCTCTACGCCATTGACACGAATGGCGTGGTGCATGTGGGACAGACCATCATCACAGTCACCACCCCATACGTAAACAGGGGAATGAAGGAATTATTCTACACCGGTTCGCCGGATTCACAGCTGGAATATTTCGGCAGCTTTGGAGGTACGAAGTACAGCACCACCATGACATCCGAGGAGATGCGCAACCTGTTCTTCAACCCGGAAACCTGCACAATGGACATATTCCAATCAATCGGAACCAGCCTGGGCGCGCTTCCGCCGGGAACGTATGCATCGGGCAACAGGTACATACTGGGCACCGACAATGTGGGGCATGACATTCTAACCCACCTGATATACGGCAGCAGGGTCGCGCTCTTTGTAGGACTCACTGCCGCATTCTTCTCTGTTGTCGTGGGAACACTCATCGGCCTGATATCCGGGTACTACGGCGGAAGAATAGACATGATTTTGATGAGAATAACCGACATCGCCCTGACAATTCCGTTCCTGCCCATAGTGCTCATCTGGACGCAGATCTCCGGGCAATCCATCTGGAACATAGTAATCATCCTGGCATTGCTGGGATGGCCCGGCATAACCAGGGTCGTGAGGGCTCAAACGCTTTCCCTCAAGGAGAGATCGTTCGTTGACGCGGCCAGAGTGTCCGGCTCCAGCGATACGAAGATCATACTCAAGCACATCGCTCCCAACGTGTTACCGTTCTCCTTCCTGTACATGACACTTTTCGTCGCAGGCGCCATTCTCACGGAAGCGGCACTGAGTTATCTTGCGCTGGGGGACCCAAAAGTCATTTCATGGGGCAACATGCTCTCCACCATACAGACCAGCGGCCATTCCCTCATAGCGCCATGGTGGATGCTCCCGCCGGGGCTGGCCATAACCATACTTTCACTGGGATTCTACCTGCTGGGCAGGGGAATGGATGAAATTATCAACCCAAGACTCAGGAGGCGGTGAGATGAGATTGCTCGATGTCAGGGACCTCACACTACACTTCAAAGTAAAGGAAGGCTGGGTTCACGCCGTGGAGGACGTGAATTTCACTCTGGAGTCCGGAGAGACACTGGGCCTGGTCGGAGAGTCCGGATGCGGAAAAACGACGCTTGGCTACGGCATATCCCAGCTTCTGCCTGACAATGCCCATGTCAAAGCCGGCCAGGTGATTTTCAAGGGAGAGGATATTCTCACACCCAGCCTCAAGAAGAACGGCACCCTGAAACCCTACCGCCAGGAAATCCGCGAGCTTCGCTGGAAGGAGATTTCCATGATATTCCAGGGGGCAATGAACGCCTTCAACCCGGTCCAGAAGGTCGGTGACCAGATTATCGAGGCTATCAAGGTGCACAGCGATGTCACCAGACAGGAAGCAGTGGCACGGGTGGAGGAACTCTACAAACTCATCGGCATTCCGAAGGACCGCATTGACAACTACCCCCACGAGTACAGCGGCGGAATGCGGCAACGCGCCATGATAGCAATGGCCCTGGTTCACAATCCCAGCCTGATAATCGCGGACGAGCCGACAACGGCGCTGGACGTCATCATGCAGAGGCGCATTCTATCGGAGATCAAGAAGATCCAGAACGAATTCCACATGACCATGATAATCATCACCCACGATGTTTCCGTGGTGGCCAATGTCGCCGACAAGATAGCGGTCATGTACGCCGGCAGAATCATGGAATACGGCAATATCAAGGACGTATTCAAGCGCACGGCCAATCCGTACACAAAGGCGCTATTCGGGGGATTCCCCAGCCTGAAGGGCGAGAAGAAACGCATAGCCAGCATTCCGGGCAACCCGCCAAGCCTGGTGGAGCCGCCCACCGGGTGCAGATTCCACCCCAGGTGCAAGTTCGCCAAGGAAATATGCAAGACAGAAAAACCGCCATTCATTACACTTCCCACGGGCCAGCAATCGCTGTGTCACTTCGCCAACGAGGTTCAGCAGGGAGGGATGGCCTGATGGCGGAACCGGTGCTTGAAATAAAAAATCTCAAGAAATACTATGAGATAAAGCAGGGCATTCTGGCTTTCCGGGCGGAGCCCATCTACGTCAAGGCAGTTGACGATCTCACATTCAACATAAACAAGGGCGAGATATACGGCCTGGTAGGTGAGTCCGGCTGCGGAAAAACCACTACCGGCAGATGCATTGCCCGGCTTGAGGACCCGACGGACGGCAGCATAGAGTTCCAGGACGTGGACATAGCCAAGATTCCCAAGAAAGAACTTCGCGGCTTCAGGAAGAACGTCCAGATGATATTCCAGGACCCGTACGAATCCCTGAACCCGCGATTTACTGTTTTCCAGGCAGTGGCTGACCCGCTTACGGTCCATGCCAGGGGCCAGAACATCGAGGAAAGGCTGGACGCGGTCGTCAAGGCCTTGAACGACGCGGGGCTCAAGAATCCCTATGACCTTCTGGAGAGATTCCCACACGAACTCAGCGGCGGCCAGAGGCAGAGAGTGGCAATAGCCCGCGCCCTGGTTGTGGACCCAAAATTCATAGTGGCCGATGAACCGGTCTCGATGCTGGACATTTCCATCCGCGCCGGGGTAATGAACCTCATGCTGGACATCAAGGAAAAATTCCAGATGGCGTACCTCTTCGTAACGCATGACGTGGCAATAGCCAGGTACATGTCAGATAATCTCGGCGTCATGTACCTGGGCAATCTGGTAGAGAGCGCAGGCACGGACCAGCTCATCAACAATGCAACACATCCGTACACCAGAGCGCTTCTTTCGGCGGTGCCCATACCGGACCCGGATTACGAGTGGGTCGATGTGCCTATCAAGGGAGACATCCCGAGCCCAATAAATCTGCCCAAGGGCTGCAGGTTCCACCCGAGATGCGTCTGGGCCAGGGACATCTGCAAGATGAAGGTTCCGGAACCGATAGAGGTTGCCGAGGGCCATTTCGTCAAGTGTTTCTTTGCCGAGGAATTCTACGGTAACGAGGCTCCGCCACCGGTGCCGGAGATTGACCCCGGGCAGGATGTGGCGAATGACGACGGACAGTGATGCGTCTTCAATTCCCCATCCGGAAAAGAAAAGGCCGAAGCCCAGGCAGATTGTCTGGATGATTCTTGCAGTTATGTTCATCATCTCGCTTGTTCTTTCAGTGCTGTCGGCAGGCAATTACACTGAGATAGCTAAGGCCAGCGCACTCACCCATGTAGTGACCACAGATTCAGCTGTCATCGGCCTGGACGAAAACGGCAATCCGGAATCAGTGAACATGACAATTGATTTCACTGTGGTAAATCCCAGCCAGAGGGAGATAAGGGTCTGGATACTCACCTACAAGGGATGGGTCAGGGATATCCCACTGGAAACAGGGCTGGACAAAACCAGATGGAGAATCGATGGCTCGCTGGAAGTCAATGGCACCGAGCAGATGTACTACCCAATCTTCGCAGTATCATTCTCCTTCGACAATCCGAAAATTATCATTCCTGCTGATTCCAATTTCACCATCACAAGAAACATCGTTCTCAACCGCACCAACTACCCGGACATCATGTCCGAATTCGAGAAGATATACAATCAAACGGCAGACGGAGAATTGGAATGGCTACAGTACACCAGTTCCATACTGTTCATCAATGATATTCCGGAGCTTTCGGATTATTACAGGGAAGCAGGTATGATTCGAAGATTCGATGGCGTGGACGTCACGCCAGGCGTCGGAGGGGCATCGCCATGAAGTGGAGAGAATTGGACGTTCAGGAAGAACTGAGAAAACTGCTTCCGCAGATTGCCATGTACCTGATGCTGGGAATCATCCTGGGATTCGTTTTCTTCTACGATATTATGCCGTATTTTTGCGTTCCGGCCGCCAGCGACTTTCCGGTCTGGGGCCTGGTGAGCTTGCTTTGCGTTCTTGGATTGGTCGCCGGTTACCTCTACCCGGACATTATCCACATGCTGCTGAACGCCATCATGCTTCCGCTCCTGGGCGCCGTTTTCTGCTTCCTGATATACATGAGTCCCGCACTTTCCCCGGACGTTGTCGCGACCGGCATAGCCGAGGAATTCATCAACATGGCTCTGTTGCTCATGCCGTACATGGTCATATCATTCCTGACCCTTTTCACTGTCGGTTTCATCTCCATGTACCTGTTCGAGCCCGATGATGTCTGAGCACGGGACCCGGGCTGGGAAATATTCAGCGAAATGAAGCAACAACGATTGTAGATTTTAGATTTTAGATTGTAGATTTACGGACTTATTGACTGGCCGAAGTGATTAGTGAAAAGTGTAAAGTGAATAGTGAAAAGTGACGTTTGGAGGTAAATGGTGAAAGAATCGGCTCTCAAGGACAAAATTACTCAGTTTTTCATTTTTCACTATTCACTATTCAGTAAACTACCAGCCCCTAAAGGAGCTGGCGTTTGTTGCCAGGGCTGGAAGTTTACACAGGTAGCCATGCACCTAATTATCAAAGCTAATGTGCTTTGATTTCATATGTGATATGTTGCACGGCGCATGGCGGATCTCTTTTTGTAATATTCGTGTAAATGGCCTCTCATCCCTGGCTTAAAAACCAGGGGGTTCCCGGCCTTTATCACTAAAAAAGATTGACAAAACAGCATACTGGAAGCATCAATCTTAAATCTAAATTTAATGAACAAACTTCAGAATACTGAACTCTTACCCGGGCTGGGAAAATTATATAAGCAGATTTCCGATTCCAGAAGGAAGCAGACATGGCGCGGGCATCCATGTTGGCATGCGACCCTGTCGGGCAACCGGGCCGCAAAGAGACATTGTAAAGGGACGGAACGAATGAGCATAAAAAACATCAGGGAAAGGCTGGAAGGCTCTTACAAGCTCATCCGCATCAAGCGCATCAAGCTGGGATTCTTCTCCATAGAGATGGCGCTGGGCCTGGTACTCGGTTTCACCATGGCCTTCATGTTCGGAGCGAAGTTCGAGCCGTTCTACATCCCCCTGGACATGTTCCTTTTTATTATTCTCATAATGCTTCTGGTCATCACCATAGAAGCCATCTACTTCAAGGGCCTGGAGATAAGATACACCAGGAACAAGAGCAGGAAATTCCTGATGGCCAGAAATGCAATAAGGCGCTCCATGATCATCATAGCGGTCAGCGGGCTCTGCATCCTTTTCCTGATGCTGCCCCAGTCCCACGATAGGATTTCCGATACCTATGCGCCGTCCTCCGACGGACCGATAACCGTTCCGGCCGGTGAGACAATCCGGGATGAATATTTCATGACGCAGGACAGCATGGGACTGACAAGGGTTAATTATATTCGAATAGAGGTGGATAACTATACAAACGACGTTGACCTGAACCTCAACACGGTTCCGGGCGTTGTTGCGATTTGGCAGCCCAACCCGGACACGATTTATGAATTCTCCAGACTTGCAGAACATTCAGACATGCAGAACAGTATATACATTGTAGTAGAGAACACCGCCGCGACAGGCAATATCAGCTTCACCTATTCGGTGACGAGCGAGGTTTCTCCCTTCCTCAAGCTTTACATTCCCGCCCTGGCCCTGGCCTTTATCGTCGTGCAGTTCGCGGCCATATCCATAATGTACCCCATCCGGGAAACTTACGCTTCATCATCCATATACAGCAAGAAATACGTGGCCAAGACTGACGCCGGCGAATATTCGGTCAAGCAGATAAAGAAAACACACAAGGAGACGGAGGAAATCATGCTGGATGAAGTCCTGGACATGGAACTGCCTCCCGAACCTGCGACGCCAAAACCGCAACCGCAGGCCCGCATCATTGAACCGGAGATGGCAAGGGCCAGGGGCAAGGTTGACGATGACCTCGTTGAGGAAGCGGACGTGAAATGCTCCGGCTGCGGAGAGATGAACAGCGCCCATGCGGCAATGTGCTTCTCATGCGGCAACCCGATGGCCGCAATGGAAGCGGTAGCCATTAATCCAATCGAATACCTGAGAAAAGGCGAGACATTCGCCAAGGCCGGCAAGTACGAGGATGCCATCACATGTTACGATGAAACGCTGAAACACGATGCAGTCAACGAAATAGCGCTTCTGAGAAAGGGAGAGGCCCTGCACAAGCTGGGCAAGTGGGGTTCCGCGGTTCAGTACGTGAACACCGCCCTGAAAATAAACCCGAACAACATAGACACACTCATCTTGAAAGCCAAGATACTGGACGACAGGGACCGCCTGGACAAGTCCATGGAGATTTACAGCCAGATACTTGCCCTGGACCCGGAGAACGCGTTCGCAAAGTCCAAGATGGAAAAGGTCAGCCAGAAATTCGTGGAAGCCGCGGAGGAAGCGGAACTGGAGACCGCGGAGGACATACTGGAGGAATTCATGTGCGTCCCGGGAATCGGCCTGGCAAGGGCAACTGCGCTTTACGACGCGGGATTCACCAGCATGGCCATGCTGAAAAAGGCCTCCGAGGAGCAGTTGGTGGGCGTCAAGGGCATCTCCAAGGGCATTGCCAAGAAGATCCGCAAAGGACTGGACGGTCTTTAACCGTCCAGCATGGACAATTAACAAACGGCATGCCCCGCCTGTGAGGGCGGGGTTCCATTTTGCAAACATTCTGGGTGATACAAAGCTTCTGTATACTGTTAAGCCTCGGGGCTTGCCCCGGGGTGGCAGGTACTCGCCCAACTCCTGCATGTTGGGCGAAACACATTACGCGGATCTTGCACAGGAGGCTTTTCTCTCTAGATTCGCGTGCATGATGGAAACGAACATCGGGTTGGCCGGAACCAGACGCTTGGCCGGGTTGAGCGCCGGTTTAAGCTAACCCCGCCCTTACAGGCGAGGCTTTAAAAGAATGATGCGGGAATCGTGTCACAAACATCGAATTTTTGAATTCGATGTCACAACCCCGGCCTCCAGGTAGAATGAGATTATATTCGACCGAGGCATGATGGGGTTGGCTGGAACCAGACGCTTGGCCGGCGCCATGGCGTGTTTATGGAATTGTCCAGAACGCGCAGCAGCCATCCTTCTCGATAATATCCATCTCAAGCGCCTTCAGCTCCTTAACCAGCCCCTTCGACGGCATGGCCACCGAGGCAATGTCCAGTTCCGCAACCAGTTCTGCAGAAATAATATCCCCTCTGGGCCGCATGCACCCGATGCCGAAGGCAGTATCGTCCGGGAGAATTTCCCTGGCCATGTACAGAACCTCGAGTAACCGTTCGCCGGATAATTCATCGGCATCCGAGGCCATGAGGGCGTTGATAACCACAAAATCCGGTCCGTGCCTGGCTATGGTCTCCAGGGCGTTTTCCTCGCCGGAATCATTTCCCATGCCCAGGCCGGCGGTTACGTGCGGAACCACTTTCAGGCCGTTATCCCTGAAGGCGGCCAGCGCTTTCTCAAAATAATCCGGTTCGAGGTCGAGGCCGTAAATTTTCTTCACGACGTCGGGCGAACCGATAACGTCGAAAGAAACGATGTCGATGCCTTTTCCGGCCAGCTTCGGGATATTGTCCAGACGAACAAATCCGGCATGAATATTTATTGATATATCTATATTTGATTTTATATTTTTAATTATATCTAAATAATCAAATATCGGAACCTGGCCGTCTGCTTCGCAGCCCCCACTGATTAGCATTCCCTTGACGCCTTTCTGGGAAGATTCCTTGGCAAGAGCATACAATTCTTCGGGCGTGACGACCGGCGCCATGTGCTTCAGGAAGCGGCCCTGACAGTGGGGGCACTGCAGAGAGCAAGCGTCGCCGGTGAGGGAGACGGTGATGAAGTTTTGGGACGGATTGTAGATTGTTACCAGATTATCACATATCCATGGACCTTTAACCACAGGAATGTATAAGAGGATTGTGGGCTGAAAACAGAGAAAAAGCAAGTATTCAACGTTTTATTTGGAACCAGGCATAGATTTTTTACCGCGGTTAAGGTATTCTCTGAATAACGGATGGAACAATGAATATCTTCCTCTTGAATTCCTAGTAACAAGTTCTTTTTCAATCAGCCGGGATAGATGTGTCCCCCTCTTTGACATGCTAGCAAGTGTTCGAATTTCCGTGAATGAGACTATCCGTCATTATACGTTTGTACACTTCGTACACTCCGTACACTTTTCTACTTGTACACTCTGTGCGATGTGTACAATCCGAGGTTGGAATGCGGGAAAAATAACCAATAAAACAAAGCACACATCTAATTATATGAAATTTGGAGTGACCCCCTTTTAATGGACAATTTGAATAGAGAGTATTTGATATGAGGTGAAATATGCACGATGCATGGCGGGTCATGCATATGAGCACGGCGGCCTACCTTTTGCTTATACTGCACTATCAACCAATAGATTTATAATCTCGAAAAACTAATGTTGTATTGGTGTATGAAAATGAACTTTAAGGTTCTAATTGAAAAAGATGAAGATGGCTATTACGTCGCAACCGTCCCCTCTCTTCCGGGATGTATCTCGCAAGGCAAGACCGAGGCACAAGCCAGGAAAAACATTAAGGAGGCAATCGAACTCCATATGAGCGCCTTAGTGGAAGAGGGTGTCCCACTTATCGAAAAAGCTAATGTGAAGCAAACGACGGTTGCTGTATCTTTATGAGCAAACTTCCGATATTATCTGGAACAGAGTTTGTTAAAGCACTGTGTAAATTAGGTTATTATGTTAGAGATCAAAAAGGTAGCCATATCCACCTGAGACATGTAACAAAGAGACCTCTTACAATACCAAATCATAAAGAAATCGCAAGAGGAACCTTACGGGCGATATTGAAAGACGCCGACATAACAGCAGATGATTTTCTGAAACTTATATAAAAACAGGTTTATCATTTATCAGCAAAACGCTCCGAGGGCTGTGATTACATGAATGGAGACCACACCAATTTCATCTGGCCACCTATTTTGGAATCTCTTGCACAGATGAGGATGATTCATCACACACCTGTAAACTACCAGCCCCTAAAGGAGCTGGCGTTTGTTACCAGGGCTGGAAGTTTACACAGGTAGCCATGCACCTCATTATCAAAGCTTCAAAGCTTTGATTCCATGTGCAGATATGTGTACGGTGCATGGCGGATTCCCACGCTTTTATTGTTTATGTCGATTCATCTCCGGCTTGAAAGCCAGAGTTTTCTCGACATTTTTACAATAAACTCAATTGTGAAAAGCACAGGATTGTGGGTGCAATTAGACTATTCTCTTGAACCACTTCTCCAACTCCGCATTGGTAATCCTGATTATGGTCGGCCGCCCGTGCGCACAGGTGTAGGGATTGTCCAGGGCGTGCATTTCCGCGACCAGGCGCGACATTCTCTGCAATGTGAGCCGCTCACCGGCCCTGATTGCTGAATGGCAGGCCACCAGATGGATAATTTCATCCCGCTTTTCTTCGATGGAACGGGCCTTTCCCAGCTCGGCCAGTTCGCCGATTAAGTCTCGTAATCCGGATTCCGATTCGATGTGACCGCCGATTGCCGGCACCGCTCGGACGAGGTATGTATCGGTTCCGAACGGTTCGATTTTGAATCCCAGGTCCTCGATTACCGGGCGGAAATGTTCCACTAACTGGCTCTCCTTCTTTCCCAGGCCGAGCAATATCGGGGTTATCAGAATCTGGGAGAGTTTCTTCTCGGGGCGGTTCCTGAGCTTGTCCAGCATCACGCGCTCGTGAGCGGCGTGCTGGTCAATGATGAGTAAGTCTGAACCACTTTGCGCCAGTATGTAGGTGTCGAGTATCTGGCCGATGACCTTCATCCTTGGCAGCATCCTGTCCTCGCGTATTTCTTCCGCTTCCTTCTCGGCGAAGAGCTGGCTCTGGGCCGGTTCCCTCCCTGGGGAATCGGGAATGGGGGAATCGGGGAATCGGGAATCGACTGGGAACTGGGAATCGGGAATCGACTGGGAACTGGGAATCGGGAACAGCTCTTTCTGCCTGGGCGCGACATCCGGAATATGCCGGACATTGCCAAGGGCCTTTGCCACTGCATCCGAGACGAGCCTGGCGATGGTCTTTTCATCTGCGAATCTGACTTTCCTCTTGGTGGGGTGGATATTCACGTCCAGTATCTTCGGGTCGATGTCCAGGAATAGAACGCCAACAGGATGCCGGTTTCTCATGAGCAGGCCAGAATATCCCGTCTCAACTGCTTCGGAAATTACCGAACTGGAGACGGGCCGAGAATTAATGAAAAGGAAGAATCCGTCCCTGGTGGATTTCGTGATGCTGGGTTTAGCCAGATGGCCTTCCGCACGGATTCCTTCGACGGACGTTTCGAAGGAAACTATTTCCTTGGCCACCTTCCTGCCCATGAGGTCGCTAATGCGATCCAGTATGTTACCAGCCGCCGGAAGGTTCAGCACTTCCACATCGTCATTGTGCAACTTGAAAGCGACATTGGGGTTCGCCAGCGCCCTTTCCGTGATTATTTGGATTATATGGCTCATTTCCACCCGGTCCGATTTGAGATATTTCAGCCTGGCCGGATGGCCGCTGAATAAGTTCCTTACGGTAATTGTTGTGCCCGGGACCCGACCTATTTGCTTTACCGCACCGGGCTTGCCTTTCCGGAATGATACAGAATGACCGATTGCGGTATTTTCCATCCGGGTTGAAACGTCCAGGTCCGCAACCGATGCGATGCTGGAAAGCGCTTCCCCGCGGAAACCCATGGTGACCAGTGTGTCCAGGTCGTCAATGCGGAATATTTTGCTGGTGGAATGCTGCACGAATGCCAGCGTTAGTTCGTCAGCAGCGATTCCGCAGCCGTCGTCTATGACCTCGATGAGCTTTTTTCCCGCATCAGAAACTCGCACGCGGATGTCAGTTGCGCCTGCGTCCAGGGAATTCTCCACCAGCTCCTTGACGACGCTGGCGGGACGTTCGATTACCTCGCCGGCGGCAATCTTGCTGATTGTTGACTCGTCCAGCAACCTAATTTTGCTCATTCTTTCCCCTCCGCCTTCTTCTTCAGTTCCTGGAGCTTGTGGAGTGCCTGCATGGGGGTCATGTGGTCCGGGTCCAGATTCTTCAGCTCGTCCTTCAGGGGATTGGTTTCCGTCATCTCGCCGAACATCACCAGCTGGGTGTATGTCCTGGGCTTCTTCTTGGATTTCGGCGTCGATGACAAATCGACAACGGTCTGCGCTTCGATGTCCTGAAGCAGCTTCTTGGCTCTTTCCACGACCTCGGGGGGCATACCTGCCAGCTTGGCCACCTGGATACCGTAACTTCTGTTTGTGCTGCCGGGAATCACCTTTCTCAGGAAGATTATGTCATCCTTTTCCTCTTTGACCGCGATATTGTAATTCACCACGCCGTCCAGCAGTTCCTCCAGCTCGTTTAGCTGATGATAATGCGTGGCGAAAATCGTCTTGGCCCCCAGCTTGCGCGAATGAACGTATTCCGCCACCGCCCAGGCGATGCTCAGGCCGTCGAACGTGCTCGTACCGCGACCCAATTCGTCAAGCAGGATGAGGCTGCGCTTGGTTGCGTTCTTCAGGATTTCCGAGACCTGGCTCATCTCCACCATGAAGGTGCTCTGGCCCCTGGAAAGGTCGTCAAACGCACCGACGCGAGTGAAAACGCGGTCAACAATCGTCAGCCTGGCAGACGTCGCGGGCACGAAGCCGCCCATCTGGGCCATGACGATTATCAACGCGATTTGCCGCATGTAGGTTGATTTACCGGCCATGTTGGGCCCGGTGAGTATCATGACGCGATTTTTTTTCATGTCCAACGTGGTATCGTTGGGTATGAACTTCTCCGAAAGGATGCTCTCCACAACAGGGTGACGGCCGCTGACTATGGCCAGTGAGCCTGAATCGTCGAATTTCGGCCGCGCGTAGTTCTGCGCGACAGCAATCTCGGCCAGCGAGGCAATGGCATCCAATTCCCCCAGGGCTCGCGCGGTTCCCCGCAGGCGCTCGGAATGAGCGGCGACTTTCTCCCTGATACGGCTGAATATTTCGTATTCAAGAGCGGCAGAACGCTCGTTCGCTGTAAGTATCTGGCTCTCCTTTTCCTTCAGTTCAGGAGTTATGAAACGTTCCGCGTTCGACATGGTCTGTTTCCGGGTGTAATTATCCGGAACATTTCCGGACTGGCTGATTGGAATCTCAATGTGATAACCAAACACGCGGTTATACTTTATCTTCAGGGATTTTATGCCTGTTCTGGAACGTTCGGTCTCCTCCAGGCTGGCCATCCACTTTCCGCCGGTCCTGGCCATGTCCCTGAGCTCGTCCAGCTGTGCATCATAACCTTCACGGATAATGCTGCCTTCCCTCACGCCAACGGGCGGCTCCTCCGCAATGGCCTTTTCTATCTCATCCGTCAATTCCTGACACGGGTCAAGGTTCTGGCGTATGTTCTTGAGAAGAATGGGGACCTTGCCGCCGAGTGTTTCGGCAATCGGCATCACAGCGGCCAGTGTGTTGGCGATTGCCTGAACGTCCCTGGCGTTGGCGCTGCCGTAAATGCTCCTGGCCAGCAGCCGTTCCAGATCGCGGACGTCTTTCAGGTTCTCCCTTATCTCGGCCTTCAGCGGCCTTTCTTCCATGAGCTTCTCGACCGAATCCAACCGTTCCTCGATGGCGGCCATGACCATCAGCGGTTTCGCCAACCAGCCCCGGAGAGTGCGGCAGCCCATGGGCGTTAGCGTCCTATCCATCAACTCGAAAAGCGTACCGGATTTTCCGCCGTCCCTGATGTTACCGAACAGCTCAAGATTCCGCAGTGTCACGGAATCCAGCATCATGAAATCGTTTATTTCATAGAACTTTATGGAAGTTATCTGGCCGATGCTGCTTTTCTGCATCTCCATCAGATATGAAAGCGCCGCGCCGGCAGCGGAAACCGCAGGCGCCGGGCCGGATGCGTTGCCGCACTGGCTCGCAAGCAGTTCTGCGGCATTATTCCCGGCGAACTGTTCGGCGGTGCCCAGGGTGACGGAGCAAGCCATTTCGCCGTCCATCAGCTCATTCAGATTGCCCACGCCGATATCGGGGCTCACCAGGCATTCCGACGGGGATAACCTGGCAACCTCGTTTCTCAGCATCCGTCCGGCATTCCGGCCCTCGAAACTCGTGGCAAGGAACTCGCCTGTGGAAATATCAACCGCAGCCAGTCCGTAATCCGAACCGTTACGGCCAATGGAAATGAGAAAATTGTTAGAACGGCCCTGGAGCATGGAATCCTCCATGACGGTTCCCGGTGATACGATGCGCACAACATCGCGTTTGACTATGCCCTTGGCCTTCTTCGGATCTTCAATTTGCTCGCATATGGCGACCTTGTAACCGGCTTTCACCATCCTGTGCAGGTATGTGTCCAGTGCGTGGTACGGAATGCCGGCCAGCGGCATCTTCTCGCCCTTGAAATGACCCCTGGCAGTTAGGGTAATGTCAAGAACTCTGGCAGTGATTACAGCATCATCGCCAAATGTTTCATAAAAATCGCCCATTCTGAAGAATACAACTGTGCCTGGATACTGCGATTTAATGCTCTTGTATTGTTTCATCATTGGTGAATCGTCGGTCAGGATTGCCCCCCTGTTCGCTTGAAAAGGCATGCCTTCTAATATATTTGATGGAGGAACATTAGGTTCTATTATCAAAGACATTTTATAGGCAACATGCCCCCGGTAATCTCATCGCATCTACATCGCGGATTACCGGCAACGCTGTGAATCTCATTGTTTACAGATTGCTGATTCTGGTCGGACTCACTTTATTTTATTATTAAATAATCGTGAGCCCGTCCAATTTCGGGCTATTACTGATAAAGTGTGGGGAGTGAAGCCCGAAATCATGGCGAACGCTCAAAATGTTGAGATTCAGTTATCGCATTCACCGATTGTTAAAAATTGCTGGTATTTTATGGCATGGATTTAGCAAATACGTGTTGACCATGCCATCGTCGAATGCGACGTGACAAAATGCTGGGAATTGCATTCAAACTATTGCCCTACAAGTTCAGGGCTTCGCCATCCTCACCCGCACGCATATATGATTGGCAGCATGCCCCGGGTGTACGAGCATTGTAGCGCCCTGACAATCTACTAACATCAATGCGAGTTAGCCGAATTTTGAATTCGGCGTAAAGCCCGGGGTTGCATTCTATTGGCTGTATGGGTGACAGCATATTGTTGGCGAAAGAACATTTTGTTGGCACCCTATTTTGGGAAGCCCCGTTTGAGCGCAGCGAAGGGCGGGGTGGCAACGGCACCCCACCTAGCCCACATTTTCATGGCGGCCGCGCCAGCTTCCCAGCCAACCCGGGGATGTTAACCCTTCAGATGTACAACCACATTTTGAAAACCCCCAGAAGTTTGAAAAATCGTATCTGTGCAAGAGAATCTAAAATAGGAGGCCTGGTGAGCGTTTTTGAGGCCTCATACCCTGGCCTTACAGCCAAGGCTTTAAGGGATTCATGAAATTTGTACTGTCACACCACATCGAATTTTGAAAATTCGATGACGATACCCGCCCTTACAGGCGGGGCATGTGGGGTTGAAACCCTTTGTGTTTCACAGCCTGGTAGGCTCGTTTATGCTTTGCATTATGGCCTTGCCCTAGTGGGGAAGAGTAATCGTGATTGGAACTGCCCAACATATTAGCCCAGGTTCACCAAAATTGCCTTCGGGGATGCACAGGATGGCATTCCACTCGCCTATAAGGTTCTGTCAAATTCAGAATACTGCCGGGAAATGGCAGAATGCTATTTCCTATTCGAGATGGTCAACAATGGAATAAACGGCGAAGGCTATAATGAGCGGTACAAGAAAAGGAAAAACCCCAAAAAAACGAGAAATTGGTTGAACTTGGATTAGTTTCGAAGAAGAGGCATGGAATCTATCGGAAGTGAATGCACCTCTAATCAAACAAAGGTGTTGACCACTGTATATTACTTTGTAATATACAGTGTACATAATGTAATACTAAAGTATTACATTAAGTTAAAAATAGGAATTACGGTGCAAAATTACCGATGTCTTTATATACTATCTCGATAATATTGCACTACAATGAAAAAAACTAGTTGGTCTCTGAACAAAACCGAGGTCCGGTTACTACAAACGCTAAAAGGCAGATACCTCCCCCTGTCAGAGCTTGCCTCAGAGTTATCAAAATCTGCAAATAGGGTGTCAGAAACTGTGAATCATCTGGAAACCATGGGTCTTGTAAGAAAAGAAAAGAAAGGAATCTATAAACTTGTTTTCATACCAAAGACTTCCCTGGGAGAATCCTTGTCGCTACTCATAACAGAGCAACCAATGCTTAATCTTGAAACCTTATTCTCAGGTTCTGGCCTAGTAATGCTGCCATTACTACTAAAGCCAGGTTACTCTGCTAAAGAGCTGACTGAGAGAACATCACTTTCGACGAGAACAGTCAAGGGACTCCTCCCAAGATGGAAGCGTATGGGCGTACTCTTGCAGGAAAAAACCAATTACCAACTAAATCCTAGATTTAAGCTGCTTGCCGAGTTCCTGAGGAAATTCAATGAGCACAAGAACCTCAGCATAATGAAAGAGAATTATCCTGAAGCAGTAATAGTCTGGCAGTGGAGGGATGAGTTCTTGTTCTCAATAGATAAAACACTCAATGATCCGAATGCACTTCCTGCCGGTCTCACTCGGTTAGATGAACTAAATACAAGTCTAGCTCACACCCAGCAATATTATTACTACGGCTACGCAGATACAGAAGTATCAGAAGAGGAAGCATTTATGCAGGCCCTGTACGTTGACTCATATAACCCAAGAATAAAGAATCTCATAAGCGAAAGACTCAGAGAATTAGACTCTGCAACTTTCTTCAACTACGCTGGCAAATATGCTAAGAAAACAGCAATCAAAGATTTGGTAAAGAAATGACCGAGAGAAAGAAACACGATAAAAACGTATTAATTCCAGTACTGGAAGAAATATCCAAACACCTAGAGGAAGAAACAACAGTGTACTTGATCGGCGGTCTTGCCATGGTCCTCCATGGTTACAAGGCCATCACATTTGACGTGGACATAGTATTCGATACAGACGAAGACCTGAAATGGTTCATGACTGCCGCAGAAAAGGCAGGGATGAAAGCAATATCGGACAAGTCAGCTGAGTATGTCCAAATGGGGCCCCAGCATATTCTTGAAAATCAAGACGGCATAAGGCTGGACATATTCTACAAACAGGTCTGCAACGGCCTGATACTATCGGAAGACATGAAGCACAGAGCACAAACAAAGCTAGAATTAAACAATCTAACTGTCCATGCAATGTCTGGGGAAGACATATTCCTGTTCAAATCCATAACCATGAGGGACAATGATCTAGTGGACATGTTCTCAATCGCCCAGATGGAGCTAGACTGGAATACCATAGAGTTAGAGATAAGAAAACAACCTAATTCAGAAAAGTGGTTTCCTCGTGTTCATGAGAGGCTGATAGACCTCAAAGATGATTATGGGGTAGATTCGCCGCTGATTTAATTAAAGCAATAGAAATCAGACAGGGCATGGTCGGGTTGGCCGGTGTGGGATTTCACAGCCTGGCTGCCTCATTCAACCTTCGTGTTATGGTTCCACAGCATGAAACGGCAGGGCGAATACCTCGCAACCAGGGCGTTGATCGGGGGATGGGGGGGGGTATCGGGTGGTGGCGACGCACCCGTAATACTTTCACCGACCTTCTCTACCTGTATATATATGCTGGCCACATAGTGATTACTAGGCGGGTAAGAACTTATGAGCGAGACATCCGACAGCGAATTGACCTTTAAGGAAGACATCCAGAACAGGATACACACGATACGCGGAGTTCAGGTAATGCTTGATCGGGACTTGGCTGAATTATATGAGGTGAAATCCGTCAGATTGAGAGGACAGGTGAAAAGGAACATAACCAGATTTCCTTCAGATGATAACGATTGTAGATTTACGACGGATTGACGGCGTTGCATATTCCTGCAAATATCTAAAATCTAAAATCTAAGTTCTAAAATACGGTTGGGCATTCTGCCAGCAAATATCTAAAATCTAAGTTCATGTTCCGGCTTACAGATGAGGAGGTGAATGTCATGGTGTCGCAAAATGCGATACCTTCACGCCAGCACCTTGGGGGTTCATACCCTTATGTGGTCGCCCGGGTAGAGAAAACCATCGCGCAGTAGATGGGGGCCGAACCCGGGGCGGTTCCGGGGCGAATGGTGGTGCGGGACCAGCTTCGGAGAGGGTGGCCGGGACAAAACGCTGTATCGGGTAGGCTGGAAGCGGTGTTGGGGGCGGATGGCCGGTGCCGGAGCCCTGGGGCCGGGTTGAGCGCCGATTTAAGCTAACCCCGCCCTTACAGGCGAGGCTTTAAAAGGATGATGTGGGAATCGTGTCACACGACATCGAATTCGGATAATTCGATGCTGAAAACCCCGCCCTCACAGGCTGGGCATGATGGAGGGGGCTGGAAGGAGCTATGGAGCCGAGGGGGCTGGTGGGGGCGCGATTCACCGCCTTATCCTTAGTCCAATACGCCTTCCGGCTTTCTCGCCCAGCTTGCCCTGATGTGGGAGCCCACGGGGCCGGGCTTGGCGACGGCTGCGCGGCTGATGGCACGGTCGATGAAAATTAAGGTGTCGTACCTACATAAAATAACACTCGATTTTATTCAAGATATTACACTAATAATTGCTCATCTTCTTTTCAACCGCTGTTTTTTTATTTCAGATATGTTCTTCTTAGACACTTTTACAATTTCTTCAACAACTTCATAAACTTCTGTGACTGGGTTGCTCTCTTTCGAGTAAATTTCAACGCCATCTCTTTCTCTAACCTCTTTTTTTCGTTTGGCTCTCTCGATTGCCACAGGTAATTTAACATCCAGTTTTATTTTTAAATCATCTATTTCCTTATAATCAGGAATATACCTTTTTAATTTCCTTTTAATTTCTGTTCTTGAAAATGAGGCATTAATATCTTCATCGTGAAGCAAGAGCCACAATTCAAAACATGGATTGGACAATGCCGTTTTTATATCCTTTCGTTTTGCATTGGCTTTTGCTTCTTGCAGTTCTCGATTTTGATTTTCATCAACGTCAAAAACACACCAGATGCCATCTCCATTTCCTAAGTCCAGTTCATTTTTCTTTTTTTGTTCAATAGCGAATTCAATAATGTGTTTGGGATCTGTGCATTTACCGTGCATCGCCATAATTTTTATTCCACTATCCCTAGTACTGAAGCCGTCAAAATAGTCAATTTCATCTTTTTCTCCTTCACACACTATTACATATTTGTGTGCCCATTTTCGAATTCCTTTTCTTCGTGAAATATAGTCTCTCATGAAATTAACCCTTTATTTTGAATGAAAGGTAAAGCACCATATCTTCCTGTAAGGTACCCAATTTTTAGATTCTTGTCCTTTCTGGGGCTGAACTCCCATAAGGAATACAAATCTGTTTGACCCGTTTCTGGAATTTTTTCGGTGAACCATATTTGGTCTCTTCTGAAAATATCTTGTTCCAGTAGATAGACATTGTGGGTTGAGAAAATTAATTGGGCATTGTTTTTGTTCTGGCTTGAATCATGAAACAATGTCACTAAGTAACTACATAAGTGAGGATGTAATTTTATTTCCAATTCGTCAACAACGAGGACTTTTCCATCTTTGAGTGCTTTTATCCAGCATCCAATTATATCAAAAACTCTTATTGTTCCTTCCGATTCCTCTGAGAAATCAAATGATACACCTTTGTGAATGGTCTTAATTTCTGGTGTCATCCACGTAACATCCGGTTCTGCCATTAATTTTTTTAAATTCTCTGGAATGTCACTTGGCAATTGATCATAATTGAATTTAATAATTCGAGCATTGATTTCCTCTATTCCAACATCTGCCCGTATCATCGCATTACGAATTAAATCTTTCGTATTATTATCATTCAGTAAATTTATACTCAACTCTTGCAATCTTGGATTATCTGGACTAACCGTCATTAGGTTTTCAATGAACCAGTTATATGCCTCTTTTGTTCTGTTGTAATTCAACTGTGTTGCCCTTGAGAGATATAAGACATTACCCAGAGTTTTATCAGCAAAGAAATCTTGGTCCTTTTTATCTACCTTGAACGTGAACGTAGTAGTATCTTTTCTATCGAATATCTGTGATTTTCTGCCACCAGGATAGTAATATAAGTATTCATCCACAACCTTTACATCAGTGACCGATAAACCATAAATGTATTTGATGTCGTTTTTTATGAAAATGATTTGAAATTTGCTCGGTTTGTTTCTACATTTTTTGTCCAGCTTGAATGGTGAGTACTTGATTTTCGTATCGCTTTGGTAATTATGTGATGTTTGTACAAGTCTTTTTATATAACTCAATGCTTTGAGAACATTCGATTTTCCAGATGCATTTGCCCCATATATGGCAGCACTTCGGAGTAATCTATCCTTTTTTAACGGTTTAGATTTGATTGTGTTATCCATGAAAGATTTGTCCTTTGAAGCCACCATGCTCAAGGTTACCTCGTCCTTTATTGAAAGAAAGTTCTCGATGCTTATTTCGACCAGCATATTTACACCCCAAATCTTTGTTTATGTGAATTATTCACAATTTCAGGGTATAAAACTAACCGTATTTAATTCTATGTGCGAAATACGTGATAAATTCTACTTTGACGCATAAATCTCGCTAATTTTATCCAAAAATAGAGCTTGTTGGTTTGGGTATGGGGGCGCATGGACGGACGGGTAGGCTGGAAGTGCGTGAAGCCCAGGGAAATTGGTTTGGTCTCGGAGGACGCGGTGGTTGGTCCCCGGTGCCGGAGGGTGTGGTGGGCGGTTGAATGGGACAAGTTGGGATAAGGCCGGTGCCATAGCCCCGGGGCCGGGTTGAGCGCCGGTTTACACTAACCCCGCCCTTACAGGCGAGGCTTTAAAAGGATGATGCGGGAATCCGTCACACGACATCGAATGTTCCGGATTCGATGGCGAGTACCCCGTCCTCCAGATGTCAAAATGTTCCAATTCAGGCGGGGCATGATTGCCTGGGCCGGTGTGGGATTTCACAGTCTGGCTGGCTCTTTCAACCTTCGTGTTATGTATCCTATCATGAAAGAATAGGGCGAATACCTCGCAGCCGGGGCGTTTAATCGAGGGATGGGGGGCAGGGGTGGGCGGGGGGTAATTGGGGGTCGAAGGCTGAGGGGGGTGCGGGCGGAACTGCGTGAAGTTCTGTGATATTGGTGATCGAAGTTAGAAAGAGACGTAGCCTTGCAAGAGCTTTTATCGGTATCCGAACAGTGGTTCGGAACAGAGGCTGGGTGCCGTGGTGTGGTGGGCGGTTGGCCGGTGTTGGAGCCCTGGGGTCGGGTTAAATGCCGATTTAAACACCTCCCACGCGAGTTTTTCTTTTTGTAAGATTTTTCTGCGCCGGCTCACCCTCCGCAAAAAGAAAAATTCATCAATAGAAAAACTCCGGGTGAGCATGCTCGATAATCATAAGTGGTTTGGCTGGTTTGAAATCAGGTTATTGAGTATCAGATGAGGTTTCATCGACATTTGTATTTGCCTTTAGTAATTTTTTAACTTTGTACTGGCTAATATTCATGATTCGAGATATTTGAAATTGTGTAAGGCCTTTTTCTTTTAGTGACATTACAATATCAACTTGATAATTCTGAAGATTCTGGTCGCCCCATTTCCAATCCTCCATAACTCTTCTTCCACTCATCTCCCTTTCAGTATGCTCCATTTGAAATTTATCTTGATAAAAGAATGCATGATGATTGATTTCACCCAGAAAGTCATATCCCAGTAAATTACTGATAAGGGCTATCATGTCAGAAATTATCTCCCATTCAACATATTCCGTTGATATTTTTTTGAGATTTTCTTTAATCCTATCCAAATGTATAGTTGTCAGCAATAATAGTCTCTCGTCATATTCAGTGAGTTCAATTATTCTTTTTTCAATTGAATTTATCCATCTTAAAAAATCCTTTTTAACATATTTTGGATCGTCATAAAGGCCAGCGTTATTATACACAGATTCTCCAAGCACTGTAGCAAATGCAAATTCCATTTCTATATTGTAATCAAACACTCTACTATCTTTCTTTTTCATTTTCCCAATTCCTTCTCAATCTCCGCTAATTTCTTACCGATTTCTCCCCCTCCACCACCCCAATCTCCTCCTCCGTCAGCCCATACAGTTCATACACCAACAGGTCAATCTCCCTTTCCAGCGCCTTCACGCGGGCCTGCTTCTCGGGGTTGTCTTGCATTTCACCATCCGTCTCTACTCAGATAGTGATACCATTCCCTCATTTATAAAATTATGGTTAATACCATATCAGATTTTCGACATATCGCCCCCACACCCTCGACCCCTCCGGGAATGATGCCTCTGTCGGGCCAATGTTGGGGGCATCCCCACGAGACGATGCTGATTAGCCAGTGCCATCTTGAGGTGTTTTTATAAAATTCCCTTCCGTTGCTCCTCGTTGAGGTTAATCTTCTGTGTAATCCTCCCCAAGTCATCCAGGAACGACTGCTCCTTCCTAGCGTCCTTTGGACTCTTAGCTGATACGCGGCCCTTTCCCTTCTCGGCAGGATCGAATGTGGGTTTATAGCTGACAACATCCACAAGCTGTTTTGTCAAAGTTCTATCTGAGTCATTGAGGTATTTATTCCAGACCTGAGCAAGTGTTTCACCTGAGAAATTATCCAATGCACCCTCGGTCCGTGCAGACTTCCATCTCCATCTTGCAACATTGTCCAGATACATTTTAACTCTAACTTCCCAGTTGGCTCGTCTGTTTGCCCAGGCTTTCTTATCCGCTTCGAGATATTGTAGTCGTTGTTCATTTATCTTATACTTTAATCCCATCCTGGCTTCTTCCAAAGAGGGGTATGAATCGCCTTTGGGAGATTTCAAATCAGATAGATTGTTGGCGATGTAAAACCTACCGTTTTCCTCAACCGCAAAACCAACCAATCCAGACATTTGTATTCTGTGGATATGTCCGATACTCTCTGGGAGTTCGGGAAGATTGCCTATGTATTTTGATAGGCTTGAATGGGGTGTAACGAGTTCCACCTCGCCGCCTTTCCGGTCCATGAATGTTTGATCGAATGTTATCGATACTTCGTCCCTTTTCCACACGGCTTCATTCTTCTGCCAGCCTGCTGCTTCCAAGCTGGGTGCAATGACACTCTCCAACTCCTGTTGTGTGACTGGGGCCCGATATTTCATCATAGGCAACTGCGGTGTATAATAATTCAACAATCGTTCAATCCTGAGGTCTTCTTCTGTCTGAGCAATAATTTCAAATTCGTTATCCATCCGTTCAATGATTGCTGCTTCTTCCTCTGGTGTTCTTGCCAGGGATGCGTCCCTGATTGCCCGTTCAGTGGATTGTAAAATAGGTTGTAGATGTCCAAGTGTGGTCTTGAAATAACCGATGCGTTTCAGACATCTGTCATATGCCTTCTCCTCCACGGAATCTTTGTAGAAAATGGTGTAAACATTCACTATTGGAGATTCCTGGCCTATGCGGTCTATCCTTCCTATTCTTTGCTCTATTCGCATCGGGTTCCAAGGAACATCATAATTAATGACTGTGTCGCAGGTCTGCAGGTTTAAACTTTCACTGGCCGCATCTGTGCAGATGAGAAGGTCCATTCGATCGTTCGGGTCAGCGAACTTGTTCTGGATTTCCTGCTTCGAACATTTCTTCCATTCCTTGCCATCCCAATACTTGCCGCCGTCCCCTGAATATGAGCCAAGCCTCTCCCCGTATTTTGCTCTGAAATAGTCTAGCAGGAAGTTGACCGTGTCCATGAATTGTGAGAATATTATCACCTGCTTCTTGCCGCTTCCGAAAATGTTGGCCAGGAGCATGTCTAGGTGCTCTGCTTTCGTATCAGTGGTAAGCGCGTTCAGATGGTTGATGAAATTCCCGAGATACTCGTATTCCTTCGTTACGACATCTCTTAGTGTAGAAACATTGTCCGATGTCTTTGCCTTACCTTCTTCGTCGATGAACTCATCCATCAAGTTGTCCGGAAGAAGGTCTCTGACCTCCTCCTCTTCCAGTTCCTTGAATATGATGCTGAAATCGCCTGTTTCAAGGGCCTGGCCCAATCGGTCATATCTTTTCTTAAGACTGAGTTTTATCGCATAAAAGCTGGATGTTAACCGCTTTCTATAAACCTCCATCAGGAAGCCCATGCCTTTCCTCACGCCATCGTATTTGGCATAGTATACTCTAACATACTGGTCTATTCGATGATACAGTCCTCTCTCGCTTGTCAGGTCGTCATCTGTTCCTCGGAGCTCGACACGTTCCTTTGATGGATTCCTGTCCGCTATCTTCCCGCTGAATTTGCCCTCTTTTCTGTATCGCTTCAGTAATTCCCTGGTGTGCCTGTAGGTCATCTGCCTTACTGGGGTCAATCGGAAAAGGAGGACCTTGAGGCCTTTCAACTCGTCTTCGGACAGTTCTTTTACAGCTGCAGAATCGTTTTCCTTGACAATGTGCGTGAGCTTATACACATCAATGTTTGGATAATCATTTCTCAGAACTTTTGCTTCTTCATTCTGGTCAAAGCCGCCCTGCTGTATGCCGCTATTCGCCATGTCCAGCAGGAATTTCCAGTCCGGTTCAGGTTCGTTGATCATCTGGAAAAATCTATCGAAAGAGTTCTGGTCCTGCCATTTACCAGGTAATTCAAGGATTCCCAGCAGGTCCCAAAGGTCCAAGCGACTCAACTGTATCGGCGTAGCCGTCATCAGGATAAGACCCAGAGTGTTGTAGCGCAGCTCCCCCATGGCTTGCAGAAGTTTGTTCTCTTCTCTCCTTCCTGCATTATTACTCGCTCTCGCATGATGAGCTTCATCCAGGATTATAAGATCATATTCCAATTGGCATATCTGCTCCAGCCTTTCCTCGCTTCTGATTAGCTGGCTGCTCACTATAAGATATGGTTTCGAGCGGAACGGATTGACTGCATCCACCTTCTCCTTCCGTGGCGGACGGTGTGGGTCAGTCTGTGGAGCCACAACATAGTTTCCATCCAAGCGCCATGTCTCCAGCCCAAATTTATTCAGTAATTCTTCCTGCCACTGCTTCATGGCGTTCGCAGGCGCCAGTATGACAAGTCTATCCACCCTGCCTGCTGCAATGAAGCCTTTGATGACCAGTCCAGCTTCGATGGTCTTGCCCAATCCGACTTCATCGGCAAACAGAAACCTGGGCGGCCAGTTCTTCAGAACGCTAGATGCAATATAATCCTGATGTTCAAACGGCCTTATGGCTGTTTCCGCATAAGCGAAATCTCGGTGGTTCCATAACCGCTGTGACTCGAAAACAAACGCAAGTTCAGGGGTCCATTCCCAACCTCTCGTCAATTCAACTCCAAAGTCAGCAGGATCGATTGGGTCGTCTAATCCCTCTTTGAAATAATCTTTGAATTCTAACAAGCCCTTAACCACTGCGAAAGGCAGCGGAACCACCGTTGTCCTGGGATCGTTCCCGTTCCATAGTCGGTCAAATGTTTTTAACTCAGGGCGGATATGCCTGTCATCATCCCAGGATGTAAATGCATGGAACGATTCTGTATTGTTCCGCCAACCACCAGGTGTTTCGTTGCCAGAACCACTAAAAGCTACTATATTTCCTTCAGAATCTGTAAATATTCCAGCTTTTTCGTGGTAGATTCCACCTTTAATGTATGCAATCTTAATTTCAAGTTTACCTGAAGCCAGCAGATGTGCAAGCAGCCCAAGGCGCTGTTTCTCAAGTTCATCGTATGGTTGCTTTAATGCTTCCTGAACATTTATCGCTATCTTCTCCAGGTATGTCACAGGGTCCCGCAGAACTTCCTCTTCTGATTTGTCGAGCTGGACGCTACATAGCAACTGCATCCTGCCATTGTTCTTCAGCAGCCCAGAAAGACCTCTCGCTGCCATAGCAAGCGCTCGTGAATTGAAATAACCTGTTCTGCGCTGATAGAGGACACTTTTTTCCAAAGTGGGAATATAGAAATCCTTCACCAGGTTATCCACACCGGTTACATATTGTGTTTGATATTTTACATCGCGTAGGCTCATATGGTTTCCTCATTCCTCATACTTGAATATGTCAAGTCTCTGTTGCTTTTCAAGTGTTGGGTCCGTCTTCTTTACTGCCCGACGCTTCACGCTGTCACGGAAGTTCGCTTCCCATAGCTTGTCCAGAGACGCATACTCGCTCACTTCGTCAGTCCTCGGCAAGACGTCCAACAAATAGCCGATTGCGTGTTTGTAGCTGTCCCTGGTTAGTGCTGCCGTGCGTTGATGATACCGCGTAAGTTCGCTGCTCTGCCCTGTGTCATAAGCGTGAATAGCCGCGTGTACGTAGTCCACGTCCCAGTTGTAGGAAATCGCAGTTGGCTTGATTGCCCCCTTCTGGAATCGTTCTCCTGGCTTGAGCATTCGAACATTGTTGCCTTTCTTCTCCAGGATTTTATGAGCAATCAAATCTTTGTCAATGTCCACATCCACCGCAAGAGCTAATTTCCTAGCTTCGTCATACGGGAACTCCCTGGCTCCAAAATGGAACCACGAGAGAATGTAGAACTTCGTCCATTTATCTACTGCCTTGGCCTTGCCTTCCGCAATCAACTCAAAGAACCAGTCATTCACTTCCTTTCGGGCCAGGTCAAGTGCCATATCCGGGTTGATAGGTTCTCCACTATGGAGTTTGACTGGCCACTGTCTTGAGATAACCTGTAAAGCAGGGCCAAAGCAGGCGATGCTGGTGTCCTGACCCCGCAAACCCATCTCGGAGAATTTTTTCGCTCGCTCTCTGACATGGCTTCTGAGTTCGTCTTTGATGTCATCCCACCAGGCCTCACCTGTACCTATGGATCTCTTCCGACACACAAGAAGGATGGTGGATGCTGCGGCATTTTGCTTAGCTTGGTGTTGACTATGTTCGCTTTCTGTATGGACTGGCCAGGTAGCAGTAATTTCGAACCCTGCATCCATCAATGCTCTTGCTAAGGAGTCCCATGCTTCAACTTTTTTATGGGTGAACATTATCGTTAGAACGCCTTCATCTTTTAGAACCCTGTGACACTCACAAAAGGCTGCCTGCATCTTGGCGGTGTAATCTTTGTCGGCTAGCGAGCTTGCCTTTCCTCTACTAGCTGTTTTAAAAAGGGCTTTATTAGCCACAGCTTCAGCTTCTTTATCAGTAAGTTCTGATGTGAACCATTCGGGAAACACATCATTCAAACTACGTTTCAGCCATACGTAGAAAAAATCAGAGAGTTCTGCATACATAACATTGTCATAATATGGTGGATCGATTGAAACGCATTCAACAGATTTATCTTTCAAGTTCAATTTAGAAGCATCACCTTGAATAAATGTGGATTGTGCTGATTGTTTTGAACTCAATGCGGCAATTTCTGCATAGGCTTGAGTGATTTGTGAAATTGCCCATTCTTGGAGTTGACCCGCACCATCTATCTCTCCAGGACTCCATTTATATGCAAAATCATGTCGCTCAAATAAATTACGCATCCCCCTACCTGAATCGTAACGAGATTGTAATGAATCATACGAAATTTGTTTATCCAATACAAACGCCAAATAAACCCTGAGCGCTTCTCTCCTCTTCGGGTCTCTGACCTCCTGCCAGGGCTGGTTCAGGATGCTTTCTAGGGTGGTGAGATGTACAAGAAGCTGCCGAGGGTTGAATAGGTCAATCCACTTCTCTGAACCTTTATTTCTCAGTTCATTGGTCTTATTGCCTTCTGGAATGAACTCGTTGGGTACCAGTCCCTTAACCTCCCAGTCAGGTAATTTCTTTGCCAGCAACTTCTTTGCCAGCTCATAGCCATTTAAGTCCTCCTTGGTGGCTTCTCTGAAGTACCTACCTTTTTTGTTCTTCATCTTAAATCCGATGGCTGCAATCTGAAGTCCCATTTTTTCGGCCTGTGCTTGATTTTTAATGGTCTCACCCTCGACGGTAACAGCACATCTTGGGCATGTAGCAATACCTTTTGTGATGCTACCATTATCTGGGTCAAAAGTCTCTGATACGGATGTGATTTTGAAGTAGCAGACATTGCCCCCACTCATTGGCGGCACAACCACATTATATCCAAGATTTTTCTTTTTATCCAGCCACCAGTTGGGTGAGAGGGGTATCTGTAGCTGACAGTTGGGGCATTCCACTGTGCGAGCCCAAATATAACAAAGGTCTGATTCACCAATTTTTCTTGGGAAACAATCTGCCATTTGTGCCTTAACCTCTTTTACAATTTTGTTACCCCAGGCCTCGATGTCCTTGGCAAGATCTTTTCCGAACAAAGCTGGATACTCAATTGTCGCTCTCTCGATGATGCTAGCCACCGGATTTAACTCATTCATAATGACATTGAGTCCCATGCGATAGGCCTCAAATGGAATACTCCCGCCGCCGGCAAACGAATCCAGGACTGTGGGTGTTTTCGTTCCCCACATTCTCTCCAATTCTGACTGCATTTTAGCATAATCTGAAGTTGATATTGTACCTGTGAATGCCCTCGGGTATCCATAAGGGTCCTTGATACGCTCCTTTCTTATACCTGCCTTGACCTCGTCAATCTTTTGCCGAGCGCCGATTGGGTCAGAACCCCTTGGCACACCCATTAACGCCAGAAAATCTTTCCTGTCCATACCTGAAGGTAGGAGAGAACCAAGCACACTGGCACGACTAACAGTAAGAGGTCGACGAGCCCACCAGACATGGAGAAAGTATAGCGGAGGTAAAGCACTTGATGCCCCACGCTCCCTTTGCGATTCCACGGATAATTCTGCGACCGGGCAGTCATCTTCCAAATATACTCTCGGTCTGCCCTGGGCATCTCTCGGTATGTCGCTCATCTGTTTTCTCCCCCCAATAATACTCTCAATGCAATCAATGCATTATTTGCTTGAGTGCCGTTGTTCCTGGAGACCTTGGCATGCCAGTAAAGGGCTTCCTCCCTGCTCATCTCCATTATGCCGAACAAAATATCTTCCAGGCGGGAGCGCTGGCGCAGCCCCGAAACGCTCCTGAAGGCCAGATCCAGCTTTATACCGTCCTCTTCGGACAGATGAAATGGGACCTTTCTGGTTCTTTTCAAATCAGAGTATTTGTAACCGTTGGATTCCAACGCCCGGCGCAGGTTCATTGTGGCGAGTCCTAGATACCAACCCTGAACGCTGGAAATAGGCTTCGATTTTCTACCCTTCGCCGGTCTGGTGTCGGTCGCTGGTGGCTCCCACAATTCGAGTTTATAATCGCCAGAAGGCTGAGGAATCACTTTCAGCTCGAAAGTGTATTTTCTCACTTCTCCGCCTCCTTGGGTGTGACCTTGGCGGTGTATATCGAATCCCCTGTGAAGTTGGCTACTTTATCTCTCAGAATGCCGACGAATTCGTCTCTTGATATTCCTCCGTCCCAGGAGAACGTAAGAACCAGGTCGCAACTGCTGAACTGCTCTTTTGGCTGGTAGTTCAGGAGAACTGGTTTGACTACCTTGAAGCCTGCATCGTCTCCTCTGTAATCCAGTTGCATGAAGTTGCCGCCCTTGTGCTCTTCGTTGAGGGTCGCTTCAATGATGTAATATGCTTTCGCTCCGAGGAACTGCGGTATCGCTGAGAGCAGTCTAGCCAGGTCGTCCCTGCCCTTGGCTTTCAGCCCTATGCTTTGAATGACCTCGATGTTCTTGTCTTCAAGTATCGGCAGGAGCTCGCCTATGATGCCCTGCAAAGTCTTCTCTGTTATCGGTGGAATAGTGGTCGGTCCGTGATTGCCACCGCAGACAGCCAAAGCCTTGCCACAAACAGGGCATGTGGATTCCTTGCAGGTGCAGACGTCGAGTGTTTTACCACATTTCTTGCACTTCTCTTTGCCGCACTTGCATTCTGTTTTTCGCTTCTGGCACTTGTCGCAATAGAATTGTTCCCTCGCAACCTTCCCTGCATCAGTATCAGCCAGGATAATCTGGGTCGCGGACGTGAATGCAGCTGAGAACGTGGAAGCATTAGTCTTGTCGAATATCTGGTCGTCCCTGACTGCGAGCCACGTTCCTGCTTTAACACCATTTTGCTGTGCCCGGAGAATCAGGTCTTCAGACATGATTATTTTGGCGTCTGGGTTCTTGAAGAACAGCTTCTTGAAATCATCGCCCGTCATTGAGTCTGTGTTCTTTGGCCAGAACTTCTGGATTATCAGGTCCGGAGCCCATGGACTGTCATCGGCAGTTCTCACGGCTTCCTGCTCTTTCAGGAAGTCAAGGATGGAATCCTCCTGTGACTTATTGGCCTTCACTGATTCCTCGACTTTGTTATCTTGGATCCTTGCAGATATCTTTCTGAGTGGTTTCTTTGCCTGTGCTTCCTCAAGGCTCTTCTGGCTTGTAGGTAGGAAATAATGTTTGTAGGCGAGTATTACTGCGACCTTCAGAAACAACTCTGCTTCCTGGCGCTTCTCTTTCAGCTTGTCCCGTTGGGGCTTGGATAGGGATTGCAATCCTGGGGCGCCCTCGTCAATGTCATCACAGAGTTTCTTCAGGGCAAGGAATTCCCTGGCCTTGAAATCCATTTTCTCCGTCTCGCCACTATCAGCGACCAGGAACAGAATGTTGTTGGCGAATATCCTGGGCTTGCCCTGGGTCCCTGCTCCGTGGAACAGTTTCTCAACGAGTTCTGGAGTTTTTGTAGTCCCTCCGGTCGTGGCACATTCATTGAAATGTGGGATTACCAGTTTGGGCTTGTTTGTGTCGTCTGGCGCGTCCCCCGGCTTATTGGCGAATATCCTCGGGTCGAAGAACTTCCTCCCGCCGAATATAGTCTCGATGCGCTTTTCGCATTCACGCAAGACATGGGTGGATTCGACAGTTGACTTTGCCTCCTCTATTATCTTGTTGAGACCAGGCTCATTGCTGAACGCATACATCGAACCCTGCTTGACAAGGTAGAAACACTTGTCCTCAACTTCCCTGAGCGCATTCTCAACGGTCTTCGGATCTAGACCTGGGTGGTGGATGGCAAGCTGAATCTCGGCCTCATTTGCCCCTCGCCGGACATCTGCCGTTGTCACCACTCCAGTAAGGCTGTTCAAGAACACCGTCGTGCAAATCATGGTTGCCAGTGGCTCTGTGAAATTCTCGTCGATGATTGTCGCTCTGGGTGTTCCGCTCTTATCAGCGATATCCGCAGTGATTGCAGCCATGTATTCGCCGCGGTCCAGCCTTGAAACCAGTTCGTTCGTGAACTCGGCTTCCGAAAAATCGATGTGGTATGGGTGTATCAAAGGCGCATCTATCTTCTCATCCCAGATGTGTTTTATCACCTTTCCGAGGAGCCGCAGCACGCCTCGTGTCTGGTTGAAGTTGCTTATGCTTGAGGTCTTGGTTCTCAGAATCTGAATAAACTCTGGGTGGAACGGATACGCTTCCTGAAAGAACTTGAAATACTTGGCCTCGGTCGCATGCTTTGGCATGTATTCCTTGACGCCCTCGCTGTTTAGGCTGTTGTGATAGGCTTTGCATACTTCGATTGCAGATGTCTGATTTATCGACTTGAACAGACGCTTCCTCATGATTGCAGGGAACTCCTCCCCCTTAGTAGGAGTGAGATTGATTCCAATCCTGGAAAGAACGCCGTCAGCTTCTTTAATCGCATGTGTAGCCTTTGCTCTTGCTACCTCGTTGTCGAATATCTCTTTCAGTTCCTCGGTCCTTTGACCAAAGACATCCGACTTCGTGAGGCTCGTTATGACCAGACATACACTGTCCATCCCATCAGCGACCTGAGATATGACTTGAAAGAATATCTTGGTCTGCTCCGCCAAGTTGGAATCCTCCACCTTGACAGCGCTGGCTTTCGCCAAATATAGAGCCATCTCATCCAGTAAAATAAGGCATTTCTCATCACCGAACAGTTTCTTCAGTTGGCTTTCGTTCGGAGATATTTTCTTTTCGTCCTGCTCCTTGATTAGTTTATAGCCAGCCTCACCTTTTAGTTGTTTAGCCATGTCTCCCCAAATTGTGGTCTGAACATCAGTGCCCACAATCGCAGCCACCTTGACGGGGTCGAATTTGAGCCCCTTCATGAATCCTACTTTTTTCGTAACAGACGACCCATGCTTTGCCAGGTGGTAAAGCGCAATCAGTGTGTGTGTCTTTCCGCCACCAAGGCTGGTTTCCAGCTTGATAACTGGGGTTCCGGTGCCCTTTTCGTTCAAACGCGAAAATACTTGCTGGATTGTCCCAATAAGCCCCTCTGTGGGGTATGTGTTATCAAAGAATGTCACGGGGTCCTTATAAACATCTGGTCCATCGTCAATAATTACTAGGCTCAGATTAGCAGTGAATCGATCCCCAGTCCCTTTCTGGACGTCTTCTCTCGGTATGCAAATGTCTCTAATGGATGGCAGTTCTACGGTCATAGTCCTCCCTCTTCTATTGCTACTCAGGATAGGTCGCCATTGTTTAATATTTGTTATGCGGATTCTTATTATACGTGTAGTTCATTCTGGATTTATTAATTATTACGATGGAGGGAAAAAACATGGCGAATGAGGAAGATATGAACCTGCTATTAATCAGGTCACTGATTTGTGATACTAATGTACATGCTGGTAACATCATAAAAGGGCATTATACAAAAATTGCAAATACCGGAATAACCGTATCGGGATATGATAGTTGGCAACCCCCATTAGACCCTGATTTATTAGATGAAATGGCAGCATATTTTTATACGAAAGATATAGGGAAAGACCCAATTCCAATAGTTCGGTTGACTCCAGAGGGAATAGAAAAAGCCAAAGAAGCATTATCAATCTATCTTGAAAATATGAAAGATATCTGGATTGACGAGTTCGGCAAAATGGACACTATAACCGAAGTTCTTATTCGTGACTACTGTTTCAATCAGAAAGAACAACCTGGAAGAACACCATTCGAAATTGCATTATTTTATGATGGCGAAGCTCAACCACAACGAAGTAATCAAGACCCGATAATCATAGACTTCATGAGAATTCATAACAATAAATTTCCCAATTTTTGGATGCTACTTGATAAATTATGTAATTCTTCCTTATGTGTGAGAGCGGAATATAAAAATCAACACTCTAAAACCCAACAGGAGAAAGAGGGTATGAAAATGAATTACATGCATGTCGAATATCGCACTACAGATGAAATCTACCATTTCTTGAAAGAGATACTCCCTATTCCTACGGATGATTATAATAATGTGATTCTGGATATTCAAATGTACTCTCTATTATCCCGCTGGAAGAATAAGGGGTTTGGAAAAGATAAAGTAAAATTTGAAACCTGGATTGACAGCTTTGGGTTCAATGGAGCAGAATGGTTGATGTCCCTTGAAACTGATAATGTTAAAATGCCAAATAACCAACCAATAATAAAAGAGGATTGGCTTCATGGGTTAGAAGAGAAAATATTTACAAAGAGCGATAGCCTGGTGAGATTGTAATTTCAAGCCATACTTATGCATCATCCTCTGCAAAGTGTACATTCGTTTCTTTTAACTTCTCTCATCCCACTCTAACTCCTCTAGCACCCCGTTTCTCTCTTTTCTGTCCATTTCACTATACATTTCAGCCATTTTATAGTAAGCTTCTGCTATTGGCTGGTGACCCATTTGCATTGCATGATTGTGTGCATCGTAATACATGCCGCAAGTTTCTATCAATGTTTTTTGTTCTTTAAAATGATTAACGTATTTTTCCAATAACTGGATTCCCATTTCTGAATTCCCGCGGTTCATTTCCAGCTTGTATTCGAGTTTCATAATCTCCAAAGTCTGGTCTCGTATATTTTCTGCAATTAGTTCAGCTAAAAAATGATCTGTTGGTATTTCTTTCAGTATAGCCATCAGCGTGTATGCTTCTTCCAGTACCTTCTCAGTTTCTTTGTACTCATGTAACTTAATCCTGGCCTCAGCGATTTTCAACAAACAATCTATTTTGCTGGAGACATCCTCATCAGCACTGCTGAAAGTTCTAAATTCTTCCTCAGCGATAGCAATGATTTTCCTGTAATCGCCCATTTTGAAAGCTTCCCATTCTGGGTCGTCAATCGAATCGAAATCGGTTCTACTGCCAAGATATTTGGCGATATAAATACTTAAAAATGTCCTCATGTTTTGGTATTTTGTATCCGTGACCTTTTCCTCCATGAACCTGAAAAGCATCGCAAGGACTATTTCCAATGGGAGTTCCGCAGTGTAGCACATGTTAAGGAAGTCTCCCCGAAGGTGGTTCATAATTGCCTCCTTATTTGCCCCATAATAGCTCACTTCCACTTCAATATTAGTATTACGGAGCGGCTCAAAATGCCTTTTAAGATCATCCCGGAGGAACATTGTTAGTTCGTAAAGCGAAATAGCAGGATCCACGGGCTTGAAACTCTTGATTGTGACATAAATTAAAAGCTCACCAGGTCGGTGATAAGCAACTCCACAGACTTCATAGGTTATTGACATTTCTATCCATCTGCCATCGTGCCATGTCTTCTTGCTGGACACCACGGTGCCGCAATCGTTCATTATCAATCTGTGAATCTCTAACTCAACCTCAGTTTTCATCATTCTGTTCATCTCCTTCGGAATCATCACCCATTTCACTCAACTTGCCTTTTTTCTTCGATTTTTTTCTTCCACCTCTTTGCCACTCCCTCACTGCCTGATAGTCATTGCCTTTCAGCATCTGGATTGCTTCCTTATCGAAGGTGTAGAATTGTGGGCAAATACCCGAGCATAGCTTGACCCCGAAGTCGTATTCGTCAAAATAACAACCAGGTGCTTGAGCTTTCACAACCAGCGTTCCCTGACCGGGAGGATACTCAATTTCGATCTCAGTATTGCCTCTATTGAACCAGAAACAATATCTGGTCAGCATCACCTTTGACAATCGCTCCCCCCTTCCCTTGAGCGACTTCCGAGGTAGGACACCAGATCCCTGTATGCTTCCAGTATGCCCTCTAACTTGTCCATCAGCTCTAGGTCAGTACATACCGACCTGGACTCTTTGTGTCCGTTTGTGCCAGGTACATAATCGGCATCCATCATGTCCATTTCTTTGCAGTTGACCCTGTCTATCGAGTCCTGGTCTATGCTGACATAGAACGTCTCGCTCAGTTTTGGAATCTGGCATTCGAGCTCGAATACCATCTGGTGAGCAAGGTCCACATAAGTTATGAAATGCCCAATCGGCCGCATGCCGTGGACCGTCACGAATATCTTATTCATGCTGGCCTCTCTGTCCCATGTTATGCCGCATATCTCGTAATCTATCTCAACGTCGATGTGTTCCGGTCTGCGTTCACGCATCTCCATGACGTGTGTGCGCACCGATGTGAAGTTGTTCCGCCCTTCCCGCATCAGGTCCAGTATCAGGTCCCTATCGCTCATGTGCCTAGCCCTTCTGTCTTGATATCTATCCATTCTTCTGCCTCCTTAGCTTCCCGTACCCGTATCCTCGGGCTCGATGAATGAGAAAACGCATACTTCGCATATAAATAATTTGGATGAAAAATGAAAATATTTCACATATCTATTAACAATTTAAATTTTTTTATACCATTTTTTAATTTATACCAAGAATAAGATAATCTATTTATACCTGTCGAACATATCTATTCACATGACGTCTAATAAGGATTACCCAAGCTCTAGGAAGAAGGTGCACTGGAAGATAATAGACCTGTTTCTGGGACAAGCGATAGTTGCACCAGACAAGGACGTTACCGCCTTTGGCGATAACAAACCGAGGATTAAAATGGATATCGCAGATATTCTAGGGGAAAATTACTACACCACGCGACTCGCGGTGGACGACCTTGTCAAGGATAAGGTCTTGAAGGCCCATGAAGACATACCCGATAAATATGATATACCGAGGGTGGGGTATTGTCTAAATTATGAGAATCTGGATTTCTTCATACATTTGCTCAAAATCAAATTCCAAGAACATGACATAGACAGCGAGACTATGTATCGCACACTGGACTGTGAATATGTATATAAGATGCTTACGGAAAAGTTCATACCGTGGTTCATAGAAAAACACTCACTAAAGCTGGATGAGGGGGGCGAAAGGTTCTTTTCAAAAACCATTTTGTTGTTCCCGAGGACATTGTACAAGGCAATCAAATATGACGACACACCAAGCCAGAGAATGGAAGAACTTCAAATTGCACTCAAACGCAAAGCGATTAGCAATGAGATTTATCAGGACTTGTTGACAAATATGATATTAACGGATTTCTTTATCACAATAATCGAGGATGTATCACACAATAGTATTAGTTTTGAATCATTTAAGAAAAAGAAGGAATTCGTGAAACTTGGGCATATCGGTGTCAAGGATATTTTTTATGATATCAAATTACGAATCTCTTTTGAGGACCTGGAAACTGGCGATACTGGTGGAATAAAAGGCGGAACGAATGCATTTAGAGATGCTGTGGAATGGAAATACGATTTATCTGATGATGAGGTTAGTAAAATTATGAATGAACCTTAGGTTGGGAGATGATGCCAAAACCCAAACTCCTCTTCGTCTGCAACCAAGGCGAGAACCGAAGCCGCACCAGCAAGGAGATATTCGAGAAGATGGGCTATGAGACCCGCGCTGCGGGCATCTACAGCGACGCCCAGCCATTGACCAGGGAGTTACTGGAGTGGGCGGAGGCGGGCTCCGAAAATCGATGTGCTGGCCAAAAATTAGTTCACTCATGAATTAAAATCTCGGAATGTGGGAAAATCGTCCCCTCTTTTTCTCTTTTTTAAACTATAACGAAAGCCTTATTACCTGGCTTTCGCATTCACTTGGGAGAAGAATGCCGAACCAAAATGTTCTGTGGTCTTCGGAAAATCGGGGATTATGTAAGATGAATATTGAGTTACCAGATGTTAATAAAATTATTTCAGAAATTATTGAAGTTAAAGCAAAATCTGATGAAACAACACAAACAATTGAAAAGTGGGTAAAAGACCACAGAGATGATATTAAGAAAAATACAGAGCTTATAAAAAACAGATATGATAGCAATGATTTAAAAATTTTAATTATATTCCTGGATAGCCTTTTAGTCAGGGCTATGAGCGGGGAAAGAGGAAGCAAAGTAAAAAATGAACTCATATTATCAATAAAATCCAAAAAAGACCTGAATTATAAAAATTATGTACAAATTTTAAATAATGCTGATTATCGATGGGGGGCAGAAAAAGGAGCCCCGGTCATAGATGGTGTTGTCACTTATTTCAGAGATGAATTAAAGTGGGATTGGGTAATATACTTCAAGAATGCTGAAAAGAATTACAGGGATAATTTTCAGGACGACAAACTGTTAAAAATTAAAAATGTTGGTTATAAACTCAGAGATTTAGCATTATCGAATTTTAATGAAAATTATGTTGCCAATGATTTACATGTCGTGCGGATTATGACTAGATTGGGACTTTTGAATTATGGGTTTGAATTATTAGAGGATGATAAGTTAGAGATGGGTAACAATCCCTCGAATGAAAATAACTATTTATTCTTGCACAAACTAATTTTGAGAATCTCCGAACTTACAGGTGAAAAATATTCTCCATCTGATTTGGATAGAATATTCTGGCATTTCGGTCGAACGATATGTAAAGCAAAACGCATGTGTAAAGATTGCCCTGTTAATGCTTTATGTTTAACAAGTAAGCATACACATCGTTGAACATACACTAACCAATCTCAACCCCCTCCGAAAAATACCTTGGTTGCCACCTCTCCCTTCTCTGTAATAACATACCTCCCTGCCCATCCTTCTCCGGCCACCCCAACCGCACTCACTATCCAAGAAATGCCTCCGGTAATACATTATAGACTTCTGGGTGGCTCCGCTGCCATTGTGGATGCCCCAATACATCTGCCTTGTCTATTTGCTTCTTTAATTTCAAATTCCCCCGAATCTTTTCCCCTACCTTTCCAATACATCGTCACCATGGACCTCACCCTCGCCACCCTCGCACCCGCATCGAGCGCTTCGTCCAGGACCGCGACTGGACACAGTTCCACAGCCCCCAGAATCTTAGGATTATTCTTCCTTCGAATTGAACACAGCACCAGCCCCCCCCTTCACCATCATCCCTGCTGGCGTTGGAAGATATACCGCCTCCAGGAGCCCACCCATCCACCATTCCTGCCCCCAACACCCCCCCTTTCAAGACAATGGGGGATGTCCACCCATGTTTTGCACGGCTAATTTTCCAACCAATCATGCTCCGTCTGTAAAATTGCCTATGATTGATTACAGATACCTTAATTAATCAAAATGCAAATGCATCGCCGATGAGCGGTGAATCAAAAACCACAATCAGTTCGAAGAACGTCACAGTCAACTACGGCCGTATCACCGCCCTTCACGATTTCTCAGTGGACGTTCCGTCTGGCATAGTCGGGCTTCTCGGTCCCAACGGCGCGGGCAAGAGCACATTCATCAAGGCGATCGTCGGCCTTCTGGAACCCGCCAGTGGCCGGATAACCATCGCCGGCAAGGATTCCCGCACCGAGGGTGATATTATCCGCGACATGATAGGTTACATGCCGGAGAATGACTGCCTCATTGATACTTTCACGGCGGTCGAACTCGTCTCCTACATGGGCCAGATATCCGGCATGCGCAGGATGGACGCCATGCCCAGAAGCCACGAGATGCTTGACTTCGTCGGCATCGGCGAGGAACGTTACCGTCCGATTTCTTCTTATTCAACTGGCATGAAACAGCGCGTCAAACTTGCCCAGGCAATTGTCCATGACCCGAAAATTCTGTTTCTTGATGAACCGACAAACGGCATGGACCCCCAGGGCAGGGAGGAGATGCTCAACCTGGTGAAGAAGATACGGGCGTCCGATAAATCCATTCTGGTCTCGACACATATACTGGATGACCTGGAAAAGATTTCCGACCATGCCATAATCATAAACGACGGCAGACTCGTCACCCAGGGCAATCTGGATACTCTTCTGGAGGGCAGCGAGAGCCTGCGGGTGGTGAAAGTCAGAGGCCAATCCGAGTCAATGGAGAATTTCGTCAGAACGCTGGGAACCGCATTCGAAGTGAGAGACGTCACCAGGGAAAGCGGCCAGATATCCGCCGTGATACTGAATTCGGACGACGGTAATCCGATATTCAAACTCAGCAGGGAATGCAATGTCCAGTTGCGTGCGTATTACCCGCACAGGGCAACTCTGGAGGACGTGTTCGTCAGCGCGGTCGAGGGCAAAAAACAGAAGGGGGCGGTGTGATGGGCATCGACCCGATAGGATACAAGCCCTGGAACGGCCAGCGCAGTGCCAAGCACGAAAGAATACTGGTTATTTCTTGGAAACTTTTCATGTCCAAGATGAAAAACAAGTGGATGATTGGATTGCTGGTCCTGGGCTATATCGGCGTTTTCGCGTTTCCAATTATTCTGTATTCCCTGATGCCGCACGAAGTACTGGATGGCCTCACCATGTCGGAACAGCTCGGAAACGGCCTTTTCTTCATGTTCACGGTGTTGCTGGCATCTCTGGTCTGCTCGGATTCAATATCGGAGGATTTGAGAAACAATTCATTCGTACTTTATTTCTCCAGGGCCATCGGGACCAAAAGCTACCTTGCAGGAAAGATGGGCGGGGTATTTTTCGTACTGGCACTGTTCTGCTTCTTCCCTCCGATAATCATGGCACTCGCCATTCTCGGCACACAGTCAGGTTCTGATTATCTTTCCGGTCTGGGTATACTCGGACTCACTGTCCTGACCAGCCTGGTGACCACTGTGTTCCTGATACCGTTCAGTGTTCTTGTTTCGTCCCTGACGAAAAGAAAAACACACGCGGCAATCGGCACGTTCATGACCTTCACGGTTCTTGCGATAATCAGCAGCATATTTTCCGAATTCGATCGCAACTGGAACCTGATGAATCCGGGCAGCATGCTTGCATATTTCTATGACTGGATTTTCGGTGTCGGCATCCCGCATTCCATCAACGGCCCGGTACTTGCGGCGGCGTTCTGCGCCTTCATCATCGTGCCGCTGGCACTGGTATACCTGAGGATTCACCAGAGGAGGATTGGGAAATGAGTTCTGCCGTTCCAGCAGGAAATTTCAAACCACCGGTGATACAGGCCAGCTTCCTTTCCAAGTGGTACGGTGATGTGATAGGGCTCAATGGCATGAACGTCATCATCCACGAGGGAATAACCGGAATCGTCGGCCCAAACGGCGCCGGGAAGAGCACTTTCTTCAAGCTCGTGATGGGCACAATCAAGTCAAACGCAGGCGATTTGCTTGTTTTCGGTCAGCGTCCCTGGGGAAACTGGAGGCAACTTTCGTCCATTGGTTTCTGCCCGGATTACGAATTTCTGCCGCTGGACATGACAGGCAATGAATATCTCCGGTTCCTCGGTGGCCTCCAGGCCATGGAGAAAAATGCCCTTGAAAAGAGAATTGCGGAAGTTGCCATCATCGTCAGGATGAAAAAGGACATGGACAGGAAGATGGGGGGGTACAGCAAAGGAATGAAACAGCGCCTGAAGATTGCCGGCGCATTGCTGCACAATCCCAAACTGCTCCTGCTGGACGAGCCGCTCAGCGGTCTTGACCCGATTTCCAGGAGGGACATAATCGAACTAATCAAAAGTCTCAACCGGGACTATGGCCACACCGTAATCGTCAGTTCCCATGTACTTCACGAGATAGAGAGGATGACCCACAGCATCGCGCTGATTTACAAGGGCCGGGCCGTGGCGTCAGGCGTGATATCCGAGATTAGGAACCTCATAAGCCAGCACCCGCACAACATTATTCTGGAAGGAAAAAACATGGCCGAGCTGGCAAAGGCCCTGATAGACCGGAGCTATACCTACTCGGTGGGATTCAACAACAACCGGAACAGCATCACCGTGAAAGTTACCATTCCGGAGGAATTCTTCGATTCCATGCCGGAACTGGTGGAAATGACCGGCGCCAGGATAGAAAGAATGTTCAGCCAGGATGATAACCTGGAATCAGTGTTCAAGTACATGGTGGGGTGGTGAGATGGAACTGAACAAGATTATTTCACCTGTACTTTCGATAGCCAGATATTCCACCAGGAAAATTCTGTTCAACCGGCGGTGGATCCTTTCCCTTATCATCGCAGTGCTGGTGGGAAGCATCATGGGTTATGCCGCCACCCTGGTTGACGAACCGCTGGACAGCGGAGCGACCCTATTGGACGTACTGATTCTTTCCTTCATTATGCCGATAATCGCCATGATTTACGGCTCGTCCCTGATAAGGAACGAGATAGAGGACAGGAGCATCACCCAGGTGATAATCGCACCGCTGGACAGACGTATCGCGTATTTCGGTTATTACATCTCCCTGGCCTTCGCCCTGTCAATAATCATGGTCCTCATCAACCTCATCGGTTGGCTGGCATTCTACGCCCAGAGGGGCATGGACGGCGATTCCCTTGCAATCCTTGCATCCATGTGCCTCGTTTCAATAATGGGGTCGCTGGCATATTCCGCACTGTTCCTGGCTTCGGGCGTGTTCCTGAAGAAACCGGTTTACTTCGGCCTGTTCTACGCATTCATCTGGGAGAGCTTCATCGGCTCCATCCCGGGGGCCATCAGCCATTTCACTGTTCGGCATTTCGTCAGGTCCGTGGCGGCAGGCTGGGTGAATTACGGCAGCATCGGAACATACGACGGTTCTCCCGTTTCCGTTTCCATTGCGGTTCTGGTGGGCATCACCGTTGCCTTCCTGGTTTTGGGCGCGATTGTTTTCGACAAGAGCGAATATCCCTGAACTGTCAAACCAGTTTGAGTTTGATAGTTTCTTATAACAATAGGTAGCAAAACCTTTTTACCACTCACGGGCTTTGTTGGCATCCATGAGGTTCGGAACGCTCATATCACTGGCATTGGCACTTGCATTGCTCGCCCCCCTGGCCCAGGCCCAGTCCGCGGACGAGCCGCGTTTCGTCAACCGGATGCTGGACGACATCCGGACGCCGGCAATTACTCCGGGCGACGATGGCATCCTGTCATTCACGGTGAACAACCCGGACGCAATCAATCTAACTTCCCCCATGGAGAACGTGTCGATTGCGGTATCCATTTACCATTACGCCACGCTGGAGGACTTCATACCCATATCAGAAATATCCAACCCGCCGGTCATTGCGGAGTCTGGCACCATCGTCCTGAACATGAACTGCGGCGATATTCCGCCGGGCGGGAGTTATGCGGTAAACCTCACAATCCAGACCGAAAAGGGTACGCCCCACGGCTCATACTTCTCTCAGAGCAGTTATCTGGTGAGGTTCATGCTGTCGTTCTCTTACCAAGGGCAGAATTACACCATGGCTTCCCGGGGGCACTTCACAGACGCGGAGTGGGAACATCTCAAGCTGGACGGTACCGTGGGCGAGATGAACCAGACCTACCTGGAGGAACTGGGCTTTGATGGCATAATTCCGGATACTGCGTTCTCAGTCAGAAAGAACATCCCGCTCTGGCCGTTCTTCGCGCTGGTGGGTCTGACCGTCCTGAGCGGACTCACGGCCCTGTCATTTTACGTGCTGGACAATCCGGGCCGATACACGAAGCTGGAAGTGAGATTGCTCAGGCTCTCCGGGCGGATGACCATGTGGAAGTTGGCGATTCGCCGCAGATTCGGGAAGAAGAGGTAGGCAAGCATTTTGCATTTCGATAAATATTCAGTGAAACGATAACGATTGTAGATTGTAGATTGACGATTGTAGATTTACGACGGATTGACGGTGTTGCATATTATCAGCACAAATCTAAAATCTAAAATCTAAAATTTCAGAAAACTGAACTCTTACCCTTTTCACAAAATTTTTAATACTCATACACGCTTGCTGTTCATGGTGAAATGTTGCTAGACCTGGACATCATGCTGTACGATTTCCTTCCGAAAATACTGCTCTCCATATTCTGCGGCAGCCTAATCGGCCTCGAGAGGGAACTGAGAGACAAGCCCGCAGGCATGCGAACGTACATGCTCATCAGTGTCGGCGCCACGCTGTTCACCATGATAAGTATCTACTTCGTTGAGCAGTGGTCAGGGACCGCGGACCCGCTGAGGGTCGCAGCCCAGATAGTCACAGGCGTGGGTTTCCTCGGAGCAGGTACCATCATGTTCGCCAGGGGCAGGATAAGCGGACTCACAAGCGCTGCAGCAATCTGGACCTCGGCGGCAATCGGCATGGCCATCGGTATGAACATGCATCTTTTTGCCATGCTGGTCACACTTCTGGTGGTTGCCTCGCTCATCCTCCTGGGAAAGGTCGAGAGGGTATTGGGCCTCAAGGGCCGGAGGCATTTCAAATTCAAAATTGTGATGAACATGGAGAGGGTCCCGGAACTGCAGGACGTTTTGAAGAAATCTCAATCCAAATTCAACATAATCGAGATGGAGACCCTGGGTGAGAAATGGATTCTTACCATAGAATGCGACCTGACCCGGTCAGAACGGGCCGGATTCAAGAAAATTCTCATGAAGTTGAACGCCGATTTCAAGATGCTGGACGATTGAACCTCAGTATATGATTCGATACTCGCAGCACTCGTCCCCATCCACTGCGCATTTTGTCTTCTCAACTGTCCCCGGTGTCTTGGTCACGGACAGGGCACCCTCGCACACACCGTGCCAGACATCGCAGGATTCCTTGATGCGGTTAACATCGAACAGACGAATGATTATCTCATTGTCTTTGTCTGTAATTGTTTCCATGCGGCCGTAGGAATAGACCTCGCTGAAATTTTTCGGAAACTTGCTTGCCAGGGTCTTCGGGTCCGCGAATCGGACCAACCATGAAAGGATGCCCAGGTTGGAAACGATGAATTTACCGCACTCCCTGAGATATTCCTCACCCTTCTCCCTTGACATCCACCTGAGAATGTTCTCGCGTATGGCGTCCTGGTAATAATTGCCGTCCCTGAACTCACCCCAGAGCCCGATATCGCTCATGCAGAGGCGTTTCCCGTCCTTGCCCCATTTCTTTGTCACATAAGCCATGTAACTGTTGAGTATGCTGCCCCTGATCTTCCGTTCCATAGTATCCCTTTTTATGATATGAGATTTCAAGATTAAAAAGCTTTTGCTTCGGGGATTGATAAAAAGAGAGCATTACAGCCTATTAATTAACAAAAACGTTTTTAGATAATAGGTATGAGGCGGATATTGGGTGTACCCCTCTCGAGGTCGTTCACTATTCCGTATATCATGGTTTTCGGTTTGACCCCGTAGATGCACGGACACTTGTCAATAGTGACTATCTTGATGTAAGTATCCGCCATGTTCATGATCTCCTGAGTGAGCCTCAGTCCCGGCTTCAGGATTCCGATGCCCAGGTCACGGGATATCTTTATCTTGGCCACGGCGTCCAGAAGGTGCTGGATTGCAACCTCGCCACCCCTGAGATATTCGAGAGTGTCAAAACCGGTGAAGTCCATGATTGGCTTGTTCTCCGGCCCCCGGAGGAATTCCTGGTTGCTCTTCCAGGTTCTGAGCGCGTCATCCTTGTTCCTTGTTCCCAGGGCCATGATGTAAGGGGATTCGCTCTTCGTGGTGAAGTAATCCGCGATTCTCACGTGATTCTCGAATTGGTTTTCCGGCAGGAATGTCTCCAGATCCTTCTTCAGAGTTTCGGCGTGATCTCCGCCCGATAGGACAGCAAATATACCCTTGTCCTGGGCAATGAAGTTCAGCAGTATTGGAACAACGATGGAGTGATATTCCTCGTTGGAAACGTTCTCATCGACCTCTATGACATTGTAACTTCCGGCCTGATAACCGCCGCCAAGCAGTTCATCCAGGTCTTTTGTTCCCGTGCTGTAGATTTTCTCGGTATCGGGTATCGACACCCATGGCCTGATATCGCCGGTGTACATCTTGAACGGGTCGAAGCTGTTGAAACGTCCGTCGTTGAGCGTTACCAGATATGACGGTTGCAGAATCCTGGTGCCTCTAAGTTTTTCCAGGTGGACATTTCTCACCCTGCGACCCTCTCTCGATCTGAAGGTTATCTTGATTACACCGTCAACCAGATACTCGAGATTTGTGGCCTCCCTGTTCTCCAGAACGAACACAACATCGGCATTGGAACTTTCCACCAGATCCTTCTGGATGCATGTGATAAGCTCCTCGTTCTCCAGGCTGTACTTGTTGGTTATACCCTCAACGCTATCTATGATAATCATGGATTTATCAGGCAAGTTGGATTCCACCTTGTCATAGATGCGTTCCAGTTCCGGCATGCGGTTTCTCTCGAGCAACACGGCCAATCTTGTACGGTCAACCTTTGACGGCGGTGCCAGCGGTTCGTCACTGACGCTTTTCAGGAAATCCCTGGCGCTGCTCATTCTTTCGAGGTGCTTTGCATCCGGAACGTCATCAACCTCATCAGCCACCAGATGTTGCAGAAGAATTCGGCTGGCGTCTATGATGCGATTCTTCATCTCTTCCTTTTCGAGCCAGGGGAACTGCCTGAACAGCGCCTGATCGGATACCCTGCTGGAAAGATAGAAACTCTTTTGCGGGTCAGCCAGGTCCTCCAGCAACTGCAGAGCGAGAGTTGTCTTACCTGAGCCTGCGGAGCCTTTGATCAGAAGGGAGCGTCCGCCGGATTTCTCGAAGAACGCCCTTATCTCGCCCGGGATGGATATGTGATTGGAATAGGGTTTATTCATTCTGCATCAACTCCCTTATTCTTACCTCGGCCTCGGAAGCTTTGATATCCAGTTGCGATAAATCCAATTTCTTGCTCATGAGAACGAGAATGGCCTTGCGGCCCAGACTTCTTGTTACCATGCAGCCCTCCGGAATGGATTCCACGGAGACCTTGGCAGGTTTGTTCCATCCGCTGCCAGTGAATATAACCTCAGAAGCGCCGAATATGGTCGCGGAAAGCGTCGCGATGGTCTCGGCAGAGGAGCCCGGCGGCAAATGCCAGGCGATAGGTGCTCCGCTGCGTGTGATGATTGCCGAAATTTCAACACTGTGCTCGCTTGCTAGTCTGTCAAGCTCATTTGTCAATTCTGTGGCTACCGTCATGATACTGCCCCCTTTATCAGGAGTTAGGAGATGTACTTCACGTTATATAAGGATTTGTATAATACTTGGGGCTGGCACCCGAATGGGGTGGTGAATATCGTCAGATGCTTGACCACAAAAGATCCATTATTGAAAAAACCATATTGTGTGAATGAGGACATACGAAACTTTTTATATATTGGTATTTGTTTAGGGTGACAAGTTGTGGACGTGATTGTCTGCAATTTTATTCAAGGTAGGTGAATGGATGAGTTCCATTGTGAAAGAGGTATTGGCCCGTTCAGTTCCGGAAGTATCGCACCAGGAAGCCCCGACAGAATATCGCGTCGGAGGACAGAGCGCAGAGGATGAAGAATTAGAGCGTATACTGGCAGGTCTGAAGACCAACATCAAGATTGTCGGATGCGGCGGAGGCGGAAGCAACACAGTCAACAGACTGGTGGAATCTGGCATCATGGGTGCCGACCTGTACGCCATCAACACGGATGCACAGCATCTCTTGACCGTGCACTCACCACACAAAATCCTCATCGGCAGGAGGTCCACGAAGGGTCTCGGCGCCGGCGCATTGCCCCAGATAGGGGAGGAAGCCGCCAGGGAGGCCGATGAAGAAATTCGCGCTGCTCTTACCGGTGCGGACATTGTTTTCATCACATGCGGCCTGGGAGGCGGAACCGGAACCGGTTCGGCCCCATACGTTGCCGCAATGGCCAAGGAGATGGGGGCACTGGCAATTGCCATCTGCACATCACCTTTCAGGGCAGAAGGTTCCATCAGGATGGAGAACGCCGAATACGGACTGGAGAAGCTCCGCGCGGTTGCTGACACAGTCATCGTAATACCCAATGATAAGTTGATAGAACTTGTACCTAAACTTTCCATAAATGCCGCTTTCAAGGTCGCTGACGAGGTTCTGATGAGGTCAATAAAGGGCATCACAGAGGTAGTCACAAAGCCCGGATTGGTCAACTTGGACTTCAACGACATAAAGACAATAATGAGGGGCGGCGGCGTGGCAATGATCGGCCTGGGCGAGAGCGACGGCGAAGACAGGGCCATTGAGGCAGTCAATGAGGCGATAGATTCACCGTTGATAGACGTGGATATCACCGATGCCACCGGCGCACTGATAAATGTCACCGGCGGATCGGACATGACCATCGCAGAAGCAGAGCAGGTGGCGGAGGTCGTGCAGAGCAGAATAAGCTCCAATGCCAGAATAATCTGGGGAGCGGCTGTTGACCCCACACTCGAAGGAATGATAAGAGTCATGATAGTGATCACTGGCGTCAAATCAAACCAGATGTTTGCAAAACATGATGCCAGGAGGGGCAAGGACATAGGTGTGGACCTCATCAGATAGGCCGGCACTTTTCATATCAGGTGATTACATGGTAGACATAGTCGAGGAATCATGGAAGATACAGCATCGTATCGAGAATCGCGCCAAGAACTTCGGTAAGGGCAAGTACGGCCGTGTGCTGAAGATGGCCAGGAAGCCGGAGAACGAGGAATATGTGAAAGTGCTGCAGATAGTCAGCATCGGACTGTTCCTCATGGGAGGCCTTGGATTCCTTGTATATTGGCTATGGTCAGTGCTCCCCACGTATTTCTAAAATGAGGTTTTTTACATGTCACTGCTTGAAGATTTAAACAAAGAACCGGAACAGGCCCCGAAGCCAGAAACACCGCCTACACCACAGGAAATCAGAAAAATCAAGATATCCTGCGAGGGAGACGATAAGCGCGCCATAACAACCGGAATAACATCCGATTACAACATCAAAATCGTTTATGAAGGGACAAAATCGGACAAGGTCAAGCTCTCGGTAAGTGTCATTCACGATTCAAGCCTGGGAGACCAGGGCGCGGAGTGGGTAGTGGTCATTAACCACAAGAACGAGAAAGCCTGGGAAGTGACCCGGACCAGCATCATGGACAAGATTTTCGATATGTCACCCAAGGATCCAAGCGGATTCATCCTGAGAGTCACCTCGCCCAAGGGCGCCAGGTATGGTGACGCAATCAACGTTGTCCTGACGGCGACATCTGTCAACGATCCAGCTCTTTCTGATTCCCTGACCACCAGAACCACGGCAAGGCAATCCGTTCTTGCCATCAAAACCCAGATAGGGCATGAGAGAACAGTCGCCGACACCCTGGCAGCCAGGGCGAAGGACATGGGCGTACTGTCCATACTCAGTCCGGCCCCGCTCAGGGGCTATGTCTTGGTTGAGGCCATGAACACCGACCGCCTGGAAGAAACCGTGAGAAGCATCAAGCGGGCCAGGGGAAAGGTCACCGGTGAGATGAAGATTGATGAGATAGAGCATTATCTTACCCCGAAGGCGCTGGTATCCGGCATCATCGAAGGCGATATCGTCGAGCTCATTGCCGGACCGTTCAAGGGCGAAAAGGCGAGAGTGCAGAACATCGATGAGAACAAGGAAGAAATCACAGTCGAACTATTCGAAGCCCTGGTGCCCATACCGGTCACCGTGAAGGGTGACAGTGTCAGAGTCATAGGAAAGGAGAGGTGAACACATGCCAGAAGTTGTAGAAGTGCTTGTTGACGGCGGAAAGGCCACACCCGGCCCCCCGCTGGGACCGGTTCTCGGACCCATGCAGGTCAACATAGTAGAAATAGTGAAAGTCATCAACGAGAAAACGAAAGCATTCGCCGGGATGAAAGTCCCGGTCAAGATAACCATTGACCCGAAGACCAAAGCCTTCGACGTATCCGTGGGAACACCACCCACCAGCGCGCTCATCATCAAGGAATTGAAAATACCGAAGGGCTCCGGCGCCAACACCACCACCAAGGTCGGCAACCTCACGATTGAGCAGATGATCAAAATCGCCAACATGAAGGAATCCGCCATTCTGGGCAAGACCCTGAAGAACCGGTGCCTGGAAGTAGCCGGAACATGCGTATCCATGGGAATCACCATCAACGGCGAGGACCCGAAGCAGGCCCAGTTCATCATGAAGAGCGGCAAGTGGGACGCGCAGTTCAAGGAATGAGCGAACCGAGGGCGTCCCGGCATTTGTCGACCCACAATCTCATACCCATTCTCGCGAACTCATCCAGGGCTTTCTCGAAATGGACTTTCGCCTTATCCAGTGTGCCGCGGGTTCTGTGAAGCACTGCCATTTCGTAGAGCAGCTTTGCCATTTCCTTCTTATCCCCCATCTCATCAAAGACCTTTCCAGACCTGTCGAACTCTACCGCTGCGTTTTCAAAATCCCCGGAATTCCTCAGGGCCATACCCATGACCCGCCGGCTCATGCCCTCCTCGAACTTGGCCCCGATTTGTATGGATGCATCTACAGCCTTCGCAGAATTCTCCAAAGCGGAAGCGGCATTACCCATAATCATACAGGCTTCTGCAATGCCACAGAGATTGTGGATGGAAACCCGCTTATCCCCGATGTCTTGGCATATGTCAAGGCTCATTCGATGGATTTCCATGGCCATTTCCAGATTACCCATGTCACGGTGGAGCTCGGCTATGTTGCTCAGAGAAAGCGCTATTCCGGACTGGTCTCCCATTCTCTCCCGCATGCCCAGACTCCTTTCCTGGAACTTCAGCGCGGCCTCCAGGCAGCCGTTGTCGCGGTGGACCAAACTGATGTTACCCAGTACCGAAGCAATTCCCCGCTGGTCACCTATCTTCTCGAATATCAGCAAACCGCGCTCCTGGTGCTCCAGCGACCTCTCCAATTCACCTTTGTCCCAGTACAGGAGACCGATATTGGCGAGGACTGTCGCGGTGCCGGCCAGATTTCCTATCTTTACCATAATCCCGAGGCTCTGGCCATAAAATTCCAGTGCCTTGCCGTACTCTCCACGGTTCCAGAAGACTATTCCGATATTAACCAAGGCCGCGGCTGCCCCGTTCTCTTCCCTCAGAGACTCCATCATCTCAAGACTGCGCTTGTAATGGAACATGGCATCCTCGTAATTGCCATTGTTCAAGTGGATGGTGCCGATGAACCTGAAGGCGTTGGCGATGTCCTTCTTCTCACCGGCATTCTCGAATAAAATAAGGGCCTCCTTTATGAGATCTAGCGCCATGTGGTTGTCGCCCTTCCTCTGATGGGCACAGCCCTCCCCAAATATCACCCTCCCGAGCTCCGAACCATTGGCCATAGTCCTGGCCCGTGAGAGAACATCCAGGGAGAGACCGAAGTCTCCCATACTGAGATGCACATCTCCAATCTTCCTCAACATCCTGGCACCGGTTGCAACATCTTTATCGACCAGCTTTTCGAAGGTTTCGATTGCCTGTTCGTAACTGCCGGTGAGGGCCAGAAGATCTCCCAACCGTTCAATTATAAGGGGTGTTTCTTCATCCGGAAGGAAATCAAGGGCGTTCCGGTAGGCGTTTATTGCCTCCTGGTTGGAGTACCGGCCCCAGGCCATGTCCCCCACTTTGACAAGGTAATTGCCGGCCCGGGGGTCGTTGGCCTGGTGATAGTGGTACGCCAGGTCGTTCAGGGCCGGAACCAGGTTCTCATGATTGAGTTCCCACATCGTATCAGCAACCAGCCTGTGATACTCCTCCCTTAACTCGTCCATTATGTCACTGTAAAGAACCTCCCTGACCTTGGCATGGTCAAAGCGGTAGGTCTTGCCTGAAGAATGTATCAACCTGTGGGAGTTCTCTATCTCGGCTAACGACCTGAGAAGAGACATCCGACCGAGGCCGCATATCCGCCCCAGAACGTCAGTCGAGAATTCCTCGCCTATCACGGCCGCGCATTCCAGTATCTCGTGCTGCTCCCTGGTGAGGCGGTCAAGCCGTCTCTTTACAACTTCATAAACCTTCCCGGGCAACTCAAGTTTTTCCGGACTTCCGGCAAGCGACCAGTCACCGGCCCCATCTCTGACCATCATGTTCTCGGCCAGGAGCATTTTAATGACCTCGATGATGAACAGCGGCGTTCCGCCTGTCTCGGCATGCACCATCTCGAAGAAATCCCCCTCAAGTGCGGAACGGCCGAGCGCAGAGATTATGACCTTCTCGGTGCACTCCAGGTCCAGCCTCCCCAGCTCAAGTCTTTCGAGGCAATCCTCCCGGCTCATCTCCTGCATGACGGTTTCAAGGGGGTGCGGCTTTCCAAGGGCTGTTTGGGTTATATCCTCTGGCCGGTAAGCACCCAGTATGAGTATTCGGCTTGATTTAATGTTTCTTGCCAGATAATGAAGCAAATTCAGGGAAGTGGGGTCCGACCATTGCATATCGTCCAGGAAGAAGACCAATGGCTTCACCGCGGATGCTCTCTGGAGGCCCAGCAGCACGTTATCGAACAGGTTCTCCTGTTTCAGCTTTGGGTCATCGACGAGAAATCGACCGCTGTACTTCCCACTCTTCACCAACCCGGACACATGATCGCCCACCCCTTTAACCATGTCCATATCACCATTCCAGACCTTCAGGATGTGGCCGAAATCCGTCTGAATTCCGGCAAGCACTTCTCTCATGTCCGTGGTCAGGAACTCGTTAAGGCACCCCTTTGTAACGCAGGCCAGGTGCAGGCCGTCATCCTCTTCCATGATTATCTTGTAATCGCCATATCCCAGAATGTTCAATCCGCCTGTCCTTTCTGCTCCGTCCACCATGGCCATGGAATCCTTCACGAAGTCGCCCACAGCTTTCAGCATGGATGAAAATATCAGCGGGTCAAGCGTAAGGCCCTCCCTCTCGGACTTGGCGATGGGGATGCCGTTATCGTCCACCAGGTAGGCAGAGATTACCAGAGGCGGCGGATCCCCGGATACCAGGTGCATCAGACTGGCCTCCCGAAGTGCGGTCTTCACGGGCATGAGGGGTTCAAGGTTCTCTGCCAGACACCAACTCTGGATTATTCTGAAATCCTTCGCTTCTGCGAGCTTGATGAGCTCCGACACAAGCCTTGTCTTTCCAAGGCCTGCCTCTCCGGAAATGAAGACGGTGGAACCATTGCTCCTGGACGCATCGGCAAGCTTCTCTTTAAGAATCGCCAGTTCCCCGGCCCTACCTACCATCTCCGGCTGGTGTATCCCTCCATTCTCCAAAGTGCCACTCCTGTAGAGGTGCAATGCCATTGAGAGTAGATATAATTATTGGGCATTGTTAAGTGGTCAGCGAAATGAAGCAATAACGATTGTAGATTTTAGATTGTAGATTTTAGATTTTAGATTTTAGATTGTAGATTTACGGACTTATTGACTGGCCGAAGCGAATAGTGAAAAGTGTAAAGTGAATAGTGAAAAGTGACGTTGGGAGGTAAATGATGAACGAATCGACTCTCAAGGGCAAAAATACTACGTTTTTCATTTTTCACTATTCACTGTTCACTAAAAACTACAATTTAACGAGCAAACTTCAGAATACTGAAATCTTACTCCGCGGGAAAAGTACTAAATAGCCCAATTTTCTTTTACAATCGGGATGCACTATGAAGTTGACCATACATGAGACAGCGTGGGCTATCGTTTCGGAAAATGCCATCAACTGGCATGAGGATTATATTAGGGAAATGAACATCGATGACGGGAAAAAGAATACAGTAAATCTGCTCTACTCCAATCGATGCTACGACCAGGCCAATCACATACTCGGGAAACCCATTCCGCTGGACGAAATAATCATACTGCTGGATAGGTTTTGGTCCAGAGAGTACGAGGAAGTGAAAACCGACGAATTCAGAGCGCGGGTTAAGCAAATAATTTCAAGATACGATGAAATAATCTTCGAATCTGCAGACGGAAAGAGTGCTGTAGTAGAGGATGAAATTCCTGACATACACGGATCTGCCACAATGCCAACGAACCTGGAAACTGCCACGGACATCCCGAAAATTCCGTGTTACGGTCACGGCACCAGCATAGAAATACTCACGCCTTACGTATTACGGCTGAACATCCTTGGCGAAGAGCCGGGTGTAGTTCTCGGCAAAATACTTTTGGACCCGGTCCAGGCCAAAAAGTTACTTCACAGCCTGGAGAAATCTCTGACCGAGTACGTTGAGCAGTACGGGGAAGTCGGAGAAGATTACAAAACGACCCCGAATGTGCCGGCCTGAGCTTATCCGATGTATCGGCCGACCGGGTCGTCCTTTCCGTTGACTTGGGCGGCTACCGGTGCCTTTTCGGGCAATTCTTCCAGCATGGCGGTGGCTATCTCCTCATCCACGCCCACCCTGTTCAGTAGGTAATCCTTGATGGAATCCTTGGTCTGTCCGCCCTTCCGCATATCGGAAATAGTGTGCATGGTGCGGGCCATCATGTATTTGTAAATTTCATCGCCCAATTCCAGTATCTTGATAGCTTGGGTACTGCCCATGACCAGGTAGGAGAGAGCATTATTGAATTCCGTCTTGTTCAGGCTTGCCAGGTCCAGGTCCGCGCATATCATGATGCAATCCTCGTCTCCGGTGAGCGAGGTCTTCATCATATAGAAATCCCTGTTCATGATAAGGAGCTTCTTGTACAGGCGCATCTTTTCCTTGTAGTCCAACGTATCGGTGGCGTACCTCATGTCCAGGTACATACTGATGAAATCCTTGCTCACAAAAATATCTATACCGAACGGAATACTTGGAAGTGATGCTTCCATGCAATCGGATTTTTCGCCCTCGGTAAGCGCGACATCCCAAGGGATATCAAGGATGTCCTCGGCACCATCCCGCCCATCTTCCAACCACTTCTTAATCTTGGGTGTCCACTTTTCGTTTATCATGCCGCATGATTAGGTTTCGGGATTATATTAATGTTATGCAGATACCGTAAGTGGTCAGCCTTCAAAAGTTAATATTAAGCAATAACAGATGAGATTATCCGACTGACTATTGTAATCAATTCCTGCATCAGTGACCTCTTACGCAGATACCCAATGATGAGTTAACCCAGCCGAATATGTGCAACAGTAAGGTTTATATAATTTTGTGTACACATACACTAATCGCTTGTCTTACAATTAAAAAAAGATATAGGACATTTTTTCCTCAAAATAGGCCATTATTACCGAAAAGTTTAAGCCGAGTTATTACATATATTCAAATTCTGCTGATGGGAACAGATTTTTGAAAAAAGACCGAGCTCGCGTGTTCCATCTTTCGTTTCCGGGGCAGAGGTGGCATATAGGATGGCAAGAGTAGCAGTAATCAATTCGGAAGGGTTAGGGATTTCGGGAAGTGTGAAGAAGGTTTTGATGAACACGCATGAATATGAGTTGTTCGGGGAGGTTCCGGACAGCATCAAGGGAGACGGGCTGTACGTGGACCTCTATACATTGCTGGAGGAATTCGGCGCCAGGGACGAGAACGGCACCACAATGGCAACACCGTGCCCCAGCCGCCTGAAGGAATGGGCAAACGCGGTGGATGTGGCAATGAGGGATCTGAACAAGAGGGGATGCGGAAAGCCCGCAAAAATATGGATTCCGGGAGCGCTCAGGCCGCTGGTCTGCAAGAAGGACGAGGAAGGTACACATTACTTCGCCTGCGGATGTGAGAGGTGCACCACCGATGAAGAGTTGGATTTTGTCGCGAACTTCATTTATGAGATTTCCGAGAAGGGCAGCACAGGTTCAGACCAGTTTCTCGGAAGTTCGGAAACATTCCAGAAGATGATGAAAAAAAGGAGCACACAGTTCGAGAAATTCGACGAGACGCTGAAACAAAAAGTGATGAAGTATTTCCCGAAGGCCGATGTGAGCTTCTACGTTGACATCAAAACTCCGTATCTACCCAGCACCTACAACCTGAACAGGGATGATTATACACTATACCCATGCATGATGGGACCGGACCACAGGGGCGAGATGTTACTGAAGGAGAGGGACGATTTTCAGTTGGCTGCAGTACTGAACGATGGCCGGAAACCCATGCTTTTGAGACTCCCCGGAGAGGCAAGCGAGGATGATTACAGTGAGTATTCTGATGAACTTCGGGACTTCGCAAGTCGCATGTTCGGGGAACGCGCGGACCTGAGATGCGTTGCCGAGAGGTTCCTGAACACAGTCTGCACGGAAGTGAGCGCATGAGCTCCAGGGACAATATCTGGGTCAGCAAACTTCATGTGGAAGTGCACATGCTGGACCCGTTCAACTTCGACCCGGAGAACGAGATAATAGTCAGCTACATCGAACAGCAGCTGCGTTCCAAGGAAATAGTTCCGCCGGTGGGCACGCTCATCCCCATAACCATAGGGAGTTCCTGCGGCATCGTCAAGGTGGTCAAGAAGACGCCGGCCAGGGCATTCAAGTTTCCGTCCACAGCCTTGGGGGTGGAATATCTCAATGTGGCGGTGAAGAGGGCCACCGGTAGGAATAATTCCACTTCCAGATGGAAATATCGCCCCAACAGCATGGAACCGCTGTGGGAAGATGAGGCACAGCACAGGAACGCCCAGATGCTGAAGACATATCTCACCAACCCGAAAGCAAGACGAATAAGTCCGCTCGTTCTGCTGGACGGACAGCCCGGAACCGGCAAGAGCATGACCATCGATTACGTGCTATCCAGGCTGGGCAGGCCCTTCACCATACTGAAACAGGTAAGCGTTGCAAGTTCTTACATAGGAGAGACTGCCAACAACATCATAGACATCACCAGGGAAGCAATAGAAAACAAGCCCAGTATCGTCATATTCGAGGAGGCGGACGGGACCTTCCTCAGCAGATGGATATCGGACCCGATGGCGGGTTCCACCAGGCACCACGCAGAGGAACTGGTTTCCACAATGCTGCAATGCCTGGACATGATGGCAGGGGAGGAAGACATATTCGTCCTGGCGACAACCAACATGAATCCGGACGATATGCACATAATCGACCCCGCGATACTCTCCAGGGTGGGCATGAGGCTCAGCTTCGGGAACCCGTCAGATGAAACAGTCCGCAAGGTCATGAGAACGCTCTCCGAAAGGGACAAGGTACCGCTGGAGAACGTGCAGAATGCCATGTCAGAGATCGTCGGCACGAGAAAACCGAATTACAGGGACATCACAGCTGCAATATCCAGAGCGCAACTGATGGAACTTGCCGGCCTGGATATGGTGCCGTGCAAGAAAGTGAAGCCCAGGGACCAGGTGTACATTCACTGAGAAATTATAGGATGGGATTACATGAAGGGAAATTGCAATAATTGCGGAAACGTAGTACTGGAAGGGAACGGATATTGCGACAGTGAAAGATGCCTGCGGGAGGCAAGGGAGTACGAGCAGTTCAACGCCATGAACGGGAACCATTGCCCCACGTGTTTCGAGGTGCTCCGATTCCGGACGGTGGTAACCGAACCGGAGCCTGAGATTGCGGAAACCAGATGTCCTGAATGCGCCTGCCACATGAAAGAGGTGGACGAATCCATCTACTACTGCGGCTCCTGCGGAACAAGGCACAAATTGTAAAGCAATTTCATTGCCCGATTCCGAGCCCCCTCAGCCGCCGGCATATCCCCAGTTCCATTTCCAGACGCCTGTGCATCTCGGAATTGTCAGTGACCACCTTCAGAACATCGTCATCATTGCTGGTATAGCCCCTGTACTCGCCGTAAATCACAGCCGGCCCCACTTTGACGAAGCCGAAAATCTTGGCCAGTACGAAGATCAACCTGTTGAAGTCCCGGAATTCGCATTCCACCGATTCCACCCTGTGTGGCAGATCGCATTTGATATGTTCGATGCCGTCGGCCTTGCAGTAATCTATCATGCCCTCGTCAGCAGTCAGAAGAATTATGACTTCGGTGGTTTTCTTGTCATGCCCCAGGAACGTTTCCACGATGATCCTGTCGCAGTCCTGGTTCTCCGTGCAGTACTTGCCCTTGGACTCCACAGTTCTGGCCCCGCCCAATCTCAGGTAATTCCATTCCGCAAGCGCCAGGTTCGCAGCCTTCCTGGACATCTTCATGCGCCGGTTGTACAGTTCGCCCAGCGGCTCGCCCCTGGGACCTGCCAGCCTCTCCATGGATGATATCTGGTATTCGGTGTATTTCTTGTTCAGATGATGTTTTATCTCGTCCAGGACTATGTCAATGAGAACCACTTCCTCCGGCCCGATAAAATCATGATTTCGCACGAAATTGTTGTACATCATGTTGGTGTCCAGGCCAAACCTTGCGCCCCTGTGGGACTTTCTGTAATTCAGCACCGAGTCCTTTATTTCCCCCAGGTTGATGAAATCCAGAATTCCGCTGCTTATCATGCAGGTTCGAAAATCGTAGAAGTCTGGCATCTCCCTCTCGTAACCGGCGAATTTGGAAACATTCTCGTCAAAATTCAGGTTCCTGGGTATGTCAAGCATATAGCCGTCCGACCGTGGCCTCGGCCGAATCAGGTCAAAATCATACAGCGGGTAGGAAACAGACATATTGTCGCTGTCAAGGAGGTTAATCAGCACCTGCAATTCGTCCAGTGCGATTTTTGTTCCGGACATCATCTGGTGGCCCCCTTGGCCTTCAGGTCCCAGAGTTTCTGCTGCTGGAGCGGGATTTCCATGTAGGGTCTGGCCGCGTCACTCATATCGGTAATCTCCAGGTAATAGATATGCTCCAGGTCCTGTTTCATAGCCGGTATCAGCGCACCTATAATCAGGGCCTTTCTGCCGGGGGTGATGTCAAGGGCGACCTCCATGCCGGCGCGCTTCAGATTCTGGATGGTCTCGGACATCTGTTTTCCGGCGGCGATGAAATCCACATCTTCCACTGTATGGACGTCGATTGACGGCTTTATTCCAAATTCAGAATTCAGAATCCCGAAAGCCTCCCTTATCTTGGGCGCATAGGACTCGTATTTCTTTTCGGTGAATATGTGAATCACATCGGGAAGAAAATTTTCCTGGCGCAGGACCGCGTAATAGCTGTTTACCATGGCCCAGCTGGAACGGCCCAGTATGGTGATGTAGGCCTTGTCAGAACTCATAGGAAACACCCTGTTCAGGAATTCGGACCTCTATGCGGTGGCCGGTTTCGTTCTCGATCTCCCTGGCAATGGCCAGGAATTCGTCAGGATGATTGGTGTGGACCGGTATCAGAACCTTCGGTTTCAGCCTGGAAATCATCTCCTTGAGTTCCGGCCTGGATGCGTGACCGGAAACGTGAGAACGGTCCATTCGCCGCTTTATCTTCTCACAACCGGGATTGGTGCAGCCCGGCAAAATGTCTGGCTCGCCCTCGGTGAATATGATGCCGAATTTCTCAAGCCAATTTATCATGCGTTCCTCATCCAGTTCCATATCGTCGGAAAACGGCTCGCACTGGGCCTTGATGAATCTTGAATCAGGAATCTTGCCCTCGGCATCGGCAAAATCGAACAGCTGGTTGAAATCATAGAAACCGCCCATGAGGACGTACTTCTCGGGATGTGCCATGATGTCCCGGGCCACCAGACCGTTGTCGTAATGGGAAGAATCCAGATTTTCCTTGTCCACCGAAAGCCCGTACTCATATTTCGAGTTGGAGTAGTCCGACGGGGAGTAGAGAGCGCTGGACTTTCTCTTGAGGAATACCTTGACCTGCTTCGGGTCAGGATTCTGGTCCAGCTTGTTGAGAAGATATGCCAGCCTGGCGTTTATGACGAAAAACCTGCCGCATTCCGCGGCGGCGCGCCTGACCGTTTCGTATCTTGTGGTATCTTTCCAGCTGAAGTCCACGATAACGAGTCCTTTGACGGCCCTCATTTCCTCGGTAATTTTCTCCCGAACCGTGTCCTCGGTGATGAGCGAATTTGAATCAATTCGCGTACCTTCGCATACCAGCACGTCAATTTTATCGCCGGCCTCGGTAACGTAATCGTCTATTGAAATTGGAGAAGTACCGTGGAATCGGATATCGCCGGTGTAAAGCATGTTCTTTCCGGCCTTCAGAAGATAACTGGTGGCGCCAGGAACCGAGTGGTCTATGTTAATGGCCTTGACTGTTATGGAACCTATCGGAATTTCCTGGCCGTTCGCCATGTTCACACAGTCTCTTTGGGACTTGTTCTTCTTGGATATCTTCGGCCGGTTCGGGAACATGCCGGACTTGGTGTACTCTATCCCGGGCCGGTCCATCTCCAGAGCCTTCGAGGGGAAAGACGTAACGTCGTCTATTGCATTGACCAGTATCTCCGTAACCCTGCTGCAGTACAGCGGTACCGAGGGATGGATGTAGGTTATGTCGCCGGTGTGGTCCAGGTGGGCGTGGGACAGGAGTATCGCATCGATGTACCCGCGACCGTTTTTACCATGATAATTTTCATAGGTCTCCAGGGAATCCAGATGGAACAGCGGGGAGTCTTTTGTCAGGAGCCGTCCGTCGGCGGGAATAGAATCCCAACCGGCCGGCCTTATCATATCTTCGCGGTAAATTCCCGGGATGATGGGCAGTGCCCCGATGGTGAGTCGGTCCCGTAAGTCAGTGTTGGTCCTAGCATCCACGAAATTCGAGAAAAAGGTGGATTCGAAGCCCATCCTGGTACCGAAATCCAGCATTATGCGCGTCCCGCCGGACTCCACCAGAATCTTGTTTCCGCCAATCTCGTTCGCCCCGCCGAATACCGTGATAAATACCAAATCTTCACCTAACCATTCTAAAAAGAATCGGTGTCTAAAAAGGTTTGGACTTCCGGCATTCCACACAATTCGGCTACGAAGCTGGTTCCAGTCAGATTTATCATGCCCCGTCTGAATCCAAACTCATGTTTTCTGGGGGGCGGGGTTGTGACATTGAATTCAAAAAATTCGATGTTTGTGACACGATTCCCGTCATGATACTTTGAAAACCTCGCCTCGAGCGCAGCGAGGGGCGGGGATGTGTGTAAATCGTCGTTCAAACTAACCACAGGGCTCCGGCACCGGCCAACCACACCTATTTGGTTTACAGACCACGCAGCCTGCAATATTTTATATAATCTCATCCAATCACAGCCTGCAATTAAGGGTCTGTGGGCTAGCTTGGTCTATACTAGAGCGTTCGGGACGCTTTGACTCCAGTTCAAATCTGGACAGACCCATTTCTCTTTCTTATTCTTTGAATCATGAGCCCGTCATTTTCAGGATGCATCAAACGTCCTTCTTAACGAACCACGCCGCCCCCACCAGGAACAGAACGACTGTGGCTGCCAGCACCACAACAAGTGCCTCGGCCAGTGGCTGGCCGGCCATGACCCGGTATCCCAGGGCCAGCGGATTGAATATTGACGGTTCCGAGCCGGGATTGGCCATGAGTCCGAAGCTGTATGTGAATGACAGAAAGAGAGACGAAGCAAATCCGGCCAGTACTGTGTATGTGATATTGCGCAGAGGCACACTGAAGAAGAATGTCAATGCCAGGACAAACAACAGCATTGGAACAATCATAAGCTGGTGGGCAATGAAAAGCAGCAAGTCTAAATCTCCCATAATCGCCCATGCAATGATTCCTGCAACCAGGCTTCCGGCAATGAATACTATTATGAATGAAAGGACAGCAGATATTGTTCTTCGCACCAGGAAGTTGGCCCTGGATTCCGGCCTGGCAAGGTTTATGTCCAGGGTTCCGTCATCTTCCAGGTCACTTATCATGAAGGCCCCGAAGCTCACAACCATTAGCAATAGTAGTTTGAGTACGTCCTCGAACCAGATATATTCGAATACTCCTGCTGAACCTTCTGGTGCGGCTGATTCCAGGGCAGTTCTCAAACCCTCTGGCGAGAATTCGACCATTGCGGCAAAGGCCAGGGCAAATATTGCCAGAAATATTATGGAGTAGATTGCCCGTTTGGAAAGGAGCATGCTTTTTGTGTCCAGGATTATCAGCTGTAAGTTCATAGGTCTTCATTCCGGAATTTCATTATTGCCAGTGCCAGGAATGGAAGTGCAAACAGCACAATTATCACAGCATATCCCACAAAATACCCGGCTGTAATATCATGGGTTGTGAAGTATGATGCATAATAGTGAGGCGTAATTTTAGACAGACTCATAAATGCATCTGAGTTGTACTTCACTGCATTGGGCAGCATCAGGAATGAGAACATTCCAAAGGCAATGATGAAGGATATTAGATTGGACTTTGATATTGTGGATATCAACAGGGCAACGCACAGAACAAAGAATCCCAGCAGGAACATAAGACTGCATGTGGCCAGATAGGCCCCGGCAGTCAGTTCCGGAACCTGTGGCTGAATGGCAAAGTATCCCGGTATAAGTGTTCCGAAGAACAGTATTCCAAAGGCTAGCGTTGCTGATACCAGATTTATTAGCATATATTGAGTTCTGGTTATTGGCCTGGAAAGTAAAATTCCTATTCTCTCGCCTTTCTTATCTCCAGATACTGCATCAAATATGAAAAGTGGGGCTGTGAATATGGTCACCAACTTCATAAGCGCACCGTCAAAAAAGAACCATTGGAACTGCATGTCAGGACGGTTATTGAACAGCGTAATCAGTTCACCATACACCGTGCTTGACTCCATTAATACATCTATGAGATAAGCCCCTGCAATAACCATGTAAATTGACATGAGAAGTGCTATGAGTCCCCTAATCGAGAAAATAAGGTTCATGGTCCTTTTCCAGACAATGACAGGAAAATTCACCTTACTATCCATGTTTGGCCACCTTCAGAAATACTTCATCCAGGTCCTTTGCCCCGTGCTTCTTCCTCAATTCTTCAGGGCTTCCCTGTTCGATGAGAAGACCGTTGTGAATGATGCCGACTGTGTCGCATATTTTCTCCACATCGCTGAGTATGTGGGTGGAAAAAAGCACGGTTTTACCCCTGTTTGCGAATGCTTTCATAGCATCCAGCACCTCGTTCCGCCCAAGCGGGTCCAGGCCGGTTGTGGGTTCGTCAAACAGAAGAATATCGGGGTCGTGGATAAGTGCCTGGGCAATGCCGATGCGCTGTTTATTGCCCTTGCTGAGCGTCTTGATTTTCCTGTCAAGGTTATCGGTGAGATTGATCTCCTTTGCAATTTCTTCAATCCTTTTGGACACAACATCCTTGGACATGCCGCTCAAGATGCCCATGTATGTGAGAAATTTCCTCGGTGTGTCCGAGTTGGGCATCCCATAGGATTCCGGAAGATAGCCAATGTGCTTCCTGGCCTCAACACCGTTATTGATGGCATCTATGCCTTTCAGACTGGCTTCCCCGCCGGTGGCAAAGACCAGTCCGACCAGTATCTTCAGTGTTGTGGATTTGCCTGCGCCGTTCGGCCCGCAGAAACCATACACCTGGCCCGCCTCCACACTCAGGTCGAGCCCCCTCAAGGCCTGCACGTCCTTGTAATCCTTCTTCAAACCCCTGATATCAATCGCACCCATGGTAATACCTCGTTCTGAAATGTAATGGTATTATTAGAATTTAAATGTATTTGATTGTGGTAAGTGGTCAGCGAAATGAAGCAATAACGATTGTAGATTTTAGATTTTCGATTGTAGATTTACGGACTTATTGACTGGCCGAAGCGAATAGTGAAAAGTGTAAAGTGAATAGTGAAAAGTGACGTTGGGAGGTAAATGATGAACGAATCGACTCTCAAGGACAAAATACTCAGTTTTTCACTTTTCCTTTTTCACTATTCACTAAAAAAGATTGATAAAACAGCATACTGTAAGCATCAATGTAAACTACCAGCCCCTAAAGTAGCTGGCGTTTGTTGCCAGGGCTGGTAGTTTATTGGATATGTTAAGATACAATCGTCATCTGCCGCACATCACTTCGTCAATTTTATATACCAGCAACGTTTTATTGAGGATTATGCCCGTGCGCGAGTCCCTGAAGGAAAAAATCGCAGGCGAGATATGCCTGTCCGACGAGCCAGGCATGACCATCCGCAAGTGGCGGAAATTGTTTTCTGTTTCTCAGAAGGAACTTGCCGAGGTGCTGGACGTATCCCCATCGGTAATAAGCGATTATGAAGCCGGTCGGAGGAAGTCGCCGGGAATCGCCACAATCCGCAGGGTGGTGGAATCAATCCTTGAGATAGAGGTGACCAGGGGCGGTCAGAACCTCAGGAGGTTCGAGGCCGATGAGGATACCGGGGCCATAATCAGCATGGGGGAGTTTCCAATGGCCAGGAGCGCGTTCTGGCTTATGGAACTCACTGAATCGGAATGCCTGAACGACGAGGAGCAGGACCTGGACAGGCAGATATTCGGATATACCGTGGTTGATAGCATTAAAGCAGTTACGACGTTCTCTTCAAACGATTACATGAAAGTATATGGCTGGAGCACCGAACGGGCTCTGCTTTTCTCCGGCGTTCATTTCGGGCGTTCCCCGATGATTGCCATAAGGGCCCACCCCATGAAACCGGCCGTCGTCGTTTACGTTCAGCCGGAGAACGTGGACAAGTTGGCCATCAGGCTTGCGGACCTTGAAAGAATAATTTTGCTGAGAACAGAAATGTCGGTTTCGGAATTATCCAAGAAAATGGAGAAGTTCCGCTGAGCCGGAGACGGGTCAGTAAACTTCCAGCCCTGGCAACAAACGCCAGCCACTTTAGGGCTGGTAGTTTACTTAAAGGGCTCCCTGGGCCCTATCTGTTGCTGGCAAATGTGAAATAAACTGAGTGACAAGTCTCAATCAATGATTGAACATGTCCTCGCCCACATACCGCGACTTTTAAGTCTGCGGATACAGGCGCTTTCAAGCTGCTCTTCC
>Ga0180732_1000162_pt1 | contig 65373 bp, 54 predicted proteins | sample KR11_01MetaG_FD_148674 | JGI IMG/M metagenome (GOLD analysis project Ga0180732, IMG submission 148674) | Groundwater microbial communities from the Olkiluoto Island deep subsurface site, Finland - KR11_0.1 MetaG | ecosystem: Environmental > Aquatic > Deep subsurface > Groundwater | place... | reverse complement strand
GATCAATTTTTTTGATAGTATCAAAATCATAAATATCCCCATCTTTGACCTCGAGAACCATGCTCATTACATTTGCGGTTCCAAACATGCTGCGGTATTGTTTATAAAGCTGGATATACTGATGTTTGGGGGGGTAAAGTTCGAAAAAATCTGTGGTTATACTGACTTTGAAGGTAATCTGATAAATAAAAAAAGCTGTTATAAGCCCAACAACAGCTAAAATCGGAAACTTGTGTCTGAGTTGAAATGTTATAAGTTTTTTCCAAATATTGCCTTTCTTATCTTCTACCATTGTTCACTCCCCCCAAAACATAATATTATTGGAATCTTCAAAATCAGATCCACCATAAACAATCATACACAATTCCGGTAGCGACTTTTGCAACAATTTTCAAAAATTAAAGATAAAGCCTCGCTAAAATTAAAATGCTTTATTAAAAGCCGTAATCCTAAAAGTTATCCACCTGCGACATACAGACTTTTTCAAAACAAAAGATTATAAAATTAAAATAGGAAATAATAATATTAAAGAGTCATATTTGACGGATTAGTAAAAACCCACCAAATTTTATATATTTTTTTCTGAAAGAACTGAAATTGTTCAATAGCCTTAACTAAGCAAGATGGCAAAAGTGGCACAAGTGCGTCACCAAAATTATTGATATTGAGAAGCAAAAGGTGATCTGAATCCATTAACAGCCTCAGCAAGAAGGTTCTGGATAAATTTTATCGTGCTATTAGGCGCAAATAACTTCCGAGCTATCAAGTCAATATCCTCAAAAGTCTTATGGTGCTTAAGGAGAAACTTCAAAAAGCTCGTCAGCAGTAATTCAAAGACCGATCAGATACTATACATAGCAATAAGCGCTTTATGTAGTATCAAGTAAGAAACGCAATGCTCTTGAAACAGTGGCCAACCTTTTAAACCAAAGGGTCTATCAACCCATGCTTATAAAGAACAGTTCGATATATTAGCAGGAATATTTAAGTAAAGCCCATAGAAATTAATGAAATCAAATATTCATAACTATCCGAATAAATGTTGTTTCTAACATTTCTGCCCTTGCATAACCTGGCGATAAGCTTTTTAAGAAGATGCATTAGAGCCAGTTTCAACACGCTCCATTTTGGCCGATCTCTGCGTTGGGCGAAAATTTTAATCCTCGAAATACTCCGTGTATTCCTGCGGTTAAAATTTTAACCCGCCTTGACCTTGACCAAATTGAAACGTTTTGAAAGTGGCTCAGTATATTGAAAAATATTTTTATCCACAGAGTTGCAATGGGCATTTCTGAGGGCATTAAAAAAAGATAAAGTATACAATTAAGCATAGTTTATGACTTTAATGATGTTATATTCAGGATCTATAAATATTAGCATTGCAGACTGCTTAATTTAGGATTTTCTATTAAATTCAAAATACGGCAACATTGCACAAGCCTTCCGACAATACTATAGACGTGCCTTAATATCCTTATCATGGAAGCTCTGTCAAGTTTTTTTTGGAGTTTTTACGCCGAATTTGCCGGAATATTTTTCTATAATACCGGTAGTTATATATATGTATTCTGAAGTTGTTCTGTCTGAATTTAAAATCTGCCTTACTCCCCCAGTATGACAGGACATCTTATCCCTTAAACAATAATCGCTTTAGGCAAAGCATTTCCCATGTTGGTTCCGGTATCTAATTCCGGCAGGAAGTTAATATCTATTTATCATTTGAAAATAAAATATGCAACAAGTAATTAAAAAGCTATCACGGTAGTTTGAAAGTAGAACTGTTGATCAGTTACCAATTACAAGTTATCAGTGAAGGCCAATGCATTATTGTTTAATGTTGTAAGGAATCCGACCTTTAAGTAACGAAAGTATCAGATTCCTTACACACACTTTAAAAACCCTGTTATGACGGCTTTGCAAAAAGCCTGTTTACTTAATTTGTTTATTATATTTCGCAATTGCATTGAAGCATTTTTACTTCCATGCTCATATTATTACTATTTACAAGTCTATCAATTGTTACGACCGAAAATAGCTACAGCACAGTTTGCACCGGGAACACCACCTAAATTATGGCTTAATGCGATTCTGGCATTTTTTACCTGCCTTTTACCGGCTTTCTCCAGAAGCTGATTATATAACTCATACACCATTCTTATTCCGCTTGCTCCAAGAGGATGTCCGAAGCATTTAAGACCGCCATCGGTATTAACCGGCAAAGCTCCGTCAAGTGCAAAACGGCCTTCCTCGACGTCTTTTTTCCCTTCTCCCTTGGCACTTAATCCCAGATCCTCATAAATATACAGCTCATGAATAGTAAAACAATCATGTACTTCAGCAATATCTATCTCTTCATGGGGATTCTTTATGCCTGCTTCCTTATAAGCGGCCGCGGCTGCTCTGACATTTTCTTCCATGTGCAAAAAGTCATAATCAGTTGTAAGAAACGGTTGACCGCTGCCGCTGCTTACCCCAAACCCTTTTATTAATACATAATCTTTTTTGAGACTCTTTGCTATCTCAGGCGTTGTAAGGATAGCAGCAGATCCACCATCGCTTATGCCGCAGGCATCGTACAGACTCAACGGATATGCTATCATAGGGGACTTTAATACTGTCTCAATGGTTATTTCGTTTCTAATATGAGCATTCGGGCTCATCGTTCCGTTGTGATGATTCTTAACCGCTATTCTAGCGAGCAGTGTTTTGCCTTCCTCCAGGCTGAGCCCATGATGATGAAAATATCTTGTGGCTAACTTGGCAAAGAACTGTGAAGGCGCTGTCCTTACATCTACCCTGCTGTAATCAGGTGGCATACGCGCCCAGTTAAACCCTGAATTATGGTCTTTTAGTTTCTCCATTCCGCAAGCTATTACTATATCATATGCTCCTGATGCCACTCCGTAAGCAGCATTTCTTAATGCTTCGGTTCCACTGCAGCAGACATTTTCAACGCGGGTAACAGGCACATAGTCCAATTTCAAAGGACGGGTCAGTATAGTCCCGGAATTTCCCGTAGTAACCGTTCCGAGCCAGCCAGCCTGTATATCCTTGATATCAATTCCAGCGTCTTCAATCGCCTCCATACAGGATTCAAGCACCAGGTCGTCCGGGCTCTTGTCCCAGAGCTCTCCAAACTTGGTGCAGCCCATACCTACAATCGCGACCTTATCTCTGATTCCTTCCATATTTTTTCCTCCCTAAATATATTTTATTACTGAAACCGCACAGGCATGGCTTTCCAATAGTAATGGTAAATTCCCTCATCAAAGAATATCTTCCGGAAGGTCATCTCAACTTCCATACCAATCTTGACTTCTTTAACATCTCTATCAGTCATATAGACTTCCGCTCTTCCGCCGCCCTCAAAATCAATAATGGGCAAAACGGTAGGCTGATCAACCATGCTTGAAAAATCCATGGAATAAGTAAAAATTGTGGCCTTTTTATCGGACAGTTTCACTTCGTCATATTGATCTACGGAATGGCACTTTACACAAACCCGCTGGGGAGGAAACTGAATTACCCCGCAATCCTTGCATTTACTTCCGCAAAGCGTCAATATTCTGCTGCGTTCACGGTAAATAGCAGGAACAGCTGTGTTTTCCTGGTAATTTGAGTAATAAATCTTTTCATGTTCGGGGTTGAGAAGCCCGCGCCATACCAGATAAGTAGTATAGGCAGGAATCATTTTTTTGGAATCCAGTTGTGCTTTTACACCATTTTTATTTCTTATCTTATCAATCTGTTCAGTAACTTTGATTGCTATGGCATCAGCCCCGTCTCCATAACCGAGAAGAAGTATCCTGTCGCCTGGCTTGGCCTCATCAAGTGCTGCCGCAAGCTGAATAAGAGCAAAAGACGTACCTGTATTGCCAAGCACATCAAGCATTGGATTCTGAAGCTGGGTACCTGGATCAAAGCCGAGCATTTTAGCCAGCTTTGCCGAGCTTTTAGGATCAGGCGTATAAAATACAAGTTTGGAAAAATCGGCAGGCTGCAAATTACATTTCTTCATAAGACCCGCAACTGCCTGAGCAGCAATCTTCAGATAACCCTCGGTTAGCCCGAAACGTGCTTCCCAGAATCTAACAAATTTATCATCCTGAGTGCGCCATATATCAAGCATATCACATGAGACCGAATAGGATCCCTCTATTTCGGCAGCAACATCAGTGTCACCTATAACAAACGCGGCCGCACCATCACCGAATGTGCGCTCATGTTGCTCCATAGGAAGCCCCATCCGCATATCGGCTGCGGTAACCATTACTTTTTTAGCACTTTTTGCAGCCACAGCGTCAAATGCTGACATAAGCGCGGATGTCCCACCTTTAAGGGAATTTGCAACATCGACAGTCCCAACCCCTTGCGGAAGGTCACAGGCAGCAGCTATCACAGATGCAGCCTGTTTTTCCTTATAAGGAAAGGTTGTTGAGGCAAAAAAAACTTTTTCAATCGAGGCTCTATCGGAGCCTTTAAGACAATTTAGCCCGGCCGCTACTGCCATAGTTAAACTATCCTCATCAAAGCAGGCAATGGCTTTTTCAGTCTTCATACCCATTGCCTTACCGCCCATTCTCCAAAGGGGAACGTAGCTCCCGTAAGACGTTATCCCTACCATTTTTTGCTCCTTATACTTTAATGTTTTGAAGCTCTCCGCAAAAAAGCGGATTACAAATTATAAACACCACGGTTCAATTTTATATTTTGCATGCGTATCCCATATATAAATGCATGTCAAGCCAAAACGTGTTATATCACAGGGTAACTGTATTGGGTTTATCCTTCTACTAAAACATTAAACAAATACTCGTTATCCACTCAGCCCTTGTCGCTTTACTTCTATGCTACTGAGCCACTTTCAAAACGTTTCAGTTTGGTCAAGGTCAAGGCGGGTAAAAATTTTAACCGCAGGAATACATGGAGTATTTCGAGGATTAAAATTTTCGCCCAACGCAGAGATCGGCCAAAATGGGACGTTTTGAAACTGGCTCTACTATTTGTAGGTTTTTCTTTTCTAATCATGTTAAATGCAATCTTGCTACCAAGATTATTTTAATTTGATTGAATTCAACCACTCGAAAAGCACTGCTTAAACACAACCAGGAACAGACTTATGAAAATTACTATACGTTTGAGCTACTTTCAAATAAAATAGCCAATTGTTAATTTGTCTGTCTCATATCTCATTTCGCAAATATTTTTGCATTAATTATAATTTCTTGGTATATCAAATTATATAATCCTTTTTGATGGTTATCTTTATTTCGTTTAGCATTTAAAATAATAACATTAAGGTAAACATAAAAATGACAAAATTATTACTAAAAACATTCGGAATATCTAAACTGCTTCCAAAAACAAGCAAGCCAGCTTCAGCTCCTGGAACTGTAACATATATCGGTAAAAAGCAGGAACTGCCGGTTAAGCTCCATATGATTGATTACAACGAAACCGATTTCACAGAAAAGAACCTGGAAAGCTTGGTTGAATGTTTGCCGTTTAAAGACAACCATACAGTAACATGGTTAAATTATACGGGGGTTCATGATATACAAAATATTAATGAGGTTGGAGAAATATTTCAGATACATCCCCTGGTGCTTTCTGACATAGCAAACACCACTCAACGACCTAAGGTCGAAGAATATGATAACTATATCTTTACTGTCATTAAAATGTGTTATTTTAAAGAAAACACCGGCGAAGTGTATATGGAACAAGTAAGCTTATTGATTGGAAAAGATTATGTTATTTCATTTCAGGAAAACGATATCGATGTTCTTGAAGGCTTACGGGAAAGAATTAGAAACGGAAAAGGCTGCAGGGTTCGCAGGCTTGGAAGCGATTATCTCCTGTATTGCATTATAGATGCTATTGTCGATAATTACTTCTCAGTTCTTGAAAATATTGGCGGACAAATTGAGCTTTTGGAAAAAGAACTCATGCTAAATGCTACTCAAGAGCTTTTAGCAAAGATATATGGCTTGAAACAAGAACTTGTTTATTTGAGAAAATCTATTTGGCCCATGAGAGAGGTTGTAAGTACGATTCAACGTTCCGAACATGACCTGGTTAATGAGGGAACATACGTTTATATGCGTGATGTCTATGATCACACAATTCAGGTAGTAGAAACAGTGGAAACATTTCGGGATATGGCTTCGGGAATGCTTGATCTTTATCTTTCGACTATGAGCAATAAAATGAATGAAATAATGAAGGTTTTGACTTTATTCGCTGCTATATTTATTCCTCTTACCTTCCTGGCAGGTATTTACGGAATGAATTTTGAGTTTATGCCGGAGTTGAAATGGCGCTTTTCATATCCGGTTTGGTGGTTTATTACTATTTCATTGGTTGTAGGTATGATTATATACTTTAAAAGAAAAAAATGGTTATAAATATTCATTGTCGCCGATAAAAACCTATGATTTGAGAGTTCTGCTGATCAAGTTAAGCTTCTCTTTTATCTAAAACTGAAGGTAACCTCAATTATATGAATCAGGACAAATCACATTATTACGATGGGAAGCTATACGGAATAATCTTTGATTATGCACTCAAAGAAATACGGGATACTATAATTGCTCAAATAGAACCTGGCAGTAATTTAATAGATATTGGTTGCGGAACAGGCTCTTTGGTATTTGATCTTGCTAAAAAGTGCAACTCTGTTACCGGCGTAGAACTTTCATCCAAAATGTTCGATTATGCCAAACGTCGGCAGCTGGCAAACAAAATACAAAATATCCGGTTTATACATGGCGATGCGGCTAATTTACCTGATTTTAAGGATAAGCAGTTTGACTATGCAACGTTTTCAATGGCTATCCATGAAATGCCGCCTGATTTACGCGTAAAAGTTTTGCTGGAAGCAAAGCGTATAGCTAAAAAAATTATTATCGCAGATTTTGCAGCACCCCTACCTAATAATTTAATGGGAATCATGACTCGCATCATAGAGTTTTCAGCAGGCATTGACCATTTCAGATGCTTTTTGGATTATCAGAAAAACCATGGTACAAGTCCATTACTTTCAATCTGCCAGCTTTCTGTTTACAAAGAATTTACGATAAAATACGGTGCAATGAAAATCGTTGCAGCTAAAACACCCAATATATCTCAATAAGATACCTTATAAGCTGTTCGCTATTCGCTATAATTATGTTTTAACTCTAATAAAGATATACGATTGCCATCGCTTGTGTATTCAATATTTCTTGACAAATGCTATATTTCTTAATAGATGATCTATGTAAATCTATTAAAATAAACCATAAAAAGCCGTTGCTTTTTTATTTTAAAAAACCAATAAATTATTGAAAGGAGAAGTTAACAGATGTCGAATTTGATACCACCTCATGGCGGAAAAGGCTTAACCTGCTGCTTGCTTGAAGGAGCTGAGTTGGAAGCTGAAAAGAAAAAAGCTCAGGGACTAAAAAAGATTGATGTTTCCCCACGTGAAAACGGGGATTTGATAATGATGGGAAGCGGAGGATTCAGTCCTCTGACAGGTTTTATGACAAAAGCTGACTGGAAAGGTGTTTGTGAAAATTTTCTTCTTGCGGACGGCACATTCTGGCCCATTCCTGTTACTCTGTCCGTTTCCCAAGCTGATGCGGACAGCATTAAAGTCGGTGATGAAATAGCCCTTAATGACCCTGAAAGAAAAGAAATTATGGCTACAATGAAGGTCACCGAAAAATTCGAAATGACCGAAAAAGACAAAAGATTTGAGTGCGAAAAAGTTTATATGGGCGAAGGCACAAAAACAGCTGAAGAATTCTGGAAAATCGCAGAGCAGGATCACCCCGGAGTTCAGATGGTTATGCAGCAAAAACCTATCAGCCTTGCCGGTCCTGTAAAAGTTCTGAGCGAAGGTGAATTTCCTGTAAAATATGCAGGTGTTTACATGAGACCTTCCGAATCCAGAAAAATTTTTGACGAAAGAGGATGGAAAGAAGTAGCAGCATTACAGTTAAGAAACCCCATGCACAGATCGCATGAATATCTTTGCAAGATAGCTGTAGAGGTATGTGATGGCGTTTTCATCCACTCTCTTGTTGGAAATTTAAAACCGGGCGATATCCCGGCTGATGTTCGTGTAAAATGCATTGATGCTCTTGTAAAAAATTATTTTGTAGAAAAGAATGTTCTTCAGGGTGGATATCCTCTCGACATGCGTTATGCAGGCCCGAGAGAAGCGCTTCTTCACGCAACTTTCCGTCAGAACTATGGCTGCTCACGCATGATCATAGGCCGCGACCATGCTGGTGTTGGCGATTTCTACGGTATGTTTGAAGCCCAGACAATTTTTGACAAAATTCCTCATCCTTCAGCACCTGGCAAAGCACTTCTTTGCAAACCGCTTATGATCGACTGGACTTTCTATTGTGTCAAGTGCGATGGCATGGCGTCTCACAGGACTTGCCCGCATACAAAAGCAGATCGCGTTATATTGAGCGGCACAGCGCTTCGTAAAGGATTGTCTGAAGGCACGCCGATACCGGATCACTTTGGCCGCGATGAAGTATTGGTGATTCTTAAAGAATACTATGCCGGCTTAACAGAAAAGGTTGAAGTCAAACTGCATGGAGCAGCTATAGGCAAATAAGTTTATAGATATAAAAAACGAATAAAAAAAGGGAGGCGCTTTTCAGCATCTCCCTTTTTTTATGTTTTATTCTGTTATAATATTTTGTTTTACATAGCTTTAATTATTGCCTGTTGCTGTATTCTGCATATCCAAGTGCAACCGTTCTGTAAACAAGGTGTGCAAGTTTTGAAAAAGGTAGGAATGCAAAAAGATTGAACACAAATATAAGATGTATGAAATAAAGAGCGTATGAAATTCCGGCCATATGGGCAAGCCTTGTCATTTCGGTAAGCATGCCTGTGAGACCCAATCCAAGGACAAGACCTAAAAGATACCAATCCTTATAATTGGTCACCTGGTCGGTTTTATCCATTCTGCTTTTAATCATTAGATAGGCACCAATAATAAGTGCGATCCCGCTTATATTGGCAAGCCATTTAACAGGATTAAGCTGTGAATACGGACCTTCTATATGAAGAATGTATAAAAAGACACAGAATACGCCTGTTACAACTGCAAGGCCAAGGAATGAAAACAATACCATTCTATGTGCCGTAGATCTGTCTTTATTTTCACTGCACTCGTTAAATTTGTCGTGTTTTAAAATCATTGGAAGAACTTTTACAATAGAGGATAAAAATTCCTTTATATCCAAGTCTTGTCTTTTAGTTTTTCCGTTCATTACTGCGTCCTGGTGAATATCATTTAAAAAGTTCTTTACACCAAGACCAAATATGGCAACAGCCCACAAGGAAAGGGGAACAAAAATAATGTCTACAAGCCAGGTGGAAAAGAATTTTGTATGTGCAATCTCACCGGCTTCAGGTGAAAAATTAAGCAAGCCGGTAGCAAGCCCAAGAACAATGAATATAACAGCAGGGACAATAATTAAAATTGGCAGTTTTTTAGGATCATTAACCATTTTGCCAAGTGCCTTTGGAACAGCATATTCGGAAATTGCAATCGAACGTATTGCTCCAAGCACATCACCAGGTCTGGCACCGCGAGGACATTTTGCGGAGCAATCTCCGCAATTATGGCAAAGCCATATATCTGCGTTTTTAACAACCCTGTCTTTAAGTCCCCAGGATGCTGCAATCATTTCCTTTCGGGGGAATGGTTTTGTATCCGGTGAAATTGGACATACTACAGAACAGGTTGCGCATTGAAAGCATTTCTTCAATGTATCTCCGCCAAGCCCAACAACATCATTTATAAAGTTAATATCAGGCTCAATCAGATATTTATCAGTCATGCTAATACCTCCTTAACAATGGAAATTCTATCACTATTTTAATATTTATCCCCCGCATTGAAATGCGGGGGATAAATAAATATCAGAATCCCTTAAACGGGTTAGGGCCAAGGCCCTCGATTATCTCAACAAAATCATTTAACATCTTCGGAATTTTGTCATATTCGTCAATTGCAACTTCAAACTGAGCGACCCTTTCGTTCTCAAGCGATAGGCTCTGTAAAGCTTCGCCTATCTTTTTCATCCTTATGCTGGCAAGCTCGCTGCCTTTTACGAAATGGCACTGATAGTCATCTCCATGTTTACAACCAAGGAGACACACGCCGTCCATACCCTGTGAAAGAGCGTCTTTTATCCATATTACGTTAGTTGATCCAAGGCATCTTACAGGAACAAATCTGATACAGTTGGAATAATTAAGCCTGTTCATACCTGCTATGTCGAGAGCAGGATAAGCGTCATTTTCGCAAACAAGACAAAGGATTCTAAACGGTGGTTCATCAAAATCATCTTCGGAAGGAACGCCTATTGCCTTAACCATCGATCCTACACTGTCAATATTATAATCGGCAAAACCAATAATACGTTCAGGGCATGCGCCCATACAAGTTCCGCAGCGTCTGCATCGTGTTGGATTTGGTTTTGGTGTTCCTTTTTCATCATCATCCAACGCTCCGAAAGGACATTCTTCTGTACAACGTTTGCACTGAGTACATCTCTGGAAGAAAAAGTCAGGAAACGTCATATCGCCTGATCTTGGATGAACAGAAACGCCTCTGTTTGAAGACTCAATGCATTGAATTGCTTTTAGTGCTGCTCCAGCAGCATCTTCAATAGCTTCTTCCATGGTCATGCTTCTTCTTATACATCCTGCAGCATAAACACCGGTTCTTTGTGTTTCGTAAGGAAAGCATATAAAATTCGAATCTGTGTATTTATCAAAAAGATCTATATCACGAAAACCAGGGCCCTGTCTGTATGCAAGATTGATAACAGGATCATCAGTTGTGACAGGCACCATACCTGTGGCAAGTACAACCATATCTGCTTTTACCTGAATCTTTTCTCCAAGCAGTGTATTGTCGGCTTCAACGATCATGCCGTTGCCGTTTTTCGAAACACTAACGACTTCTCCCTTGGTTAAAAAGATACCTGCATCCTGCTGTAGGCTTTTGTAAAAATTTTCCATTAGGCCTGGTGTCCGCATATGCTGATAGAATATATAAGCTTTTCCATCAGAATAATCCTCGCGGACGTATTTAGCCTGTTTGAGTGAAACAAGGCTTGTAACAGATCCGCAAAATGCGAAGTCGTTATCATTGCCACCTTGTCCCGGGCTCTGAACAAATACAACTGATTTAGCTTCTTTTCCGTCTGAGGGACGCGTTATTTTGCCTTTTACAGCAATTTCTTCAAACTGGACATTTGTGACTACATCGGGAATTGCTCCAAATCCAAGATGAGCAAATTCATTTTCTTCGGCCTTATATGGTCTCCATCCGGCGGTCAGTATAACTGATCCGAATTTCTCGCCATTTGGATCAAATGAAAGGATATCAACCCTGCCCTGGTTATATTCCTTATAAAGCTCGATCAACTTTTCTTTTTCATACTCTTTCCCGCTTTCGTCCACTTTCATCTCATCGGGCAGCGGAAAAGGAACATCAAACTCAATCTTTTCACCGGGTTGTTTCAATGTAACCGTAAAATCTCCAGGCTGGCCCGCTATTCTTGCAACAATGGTGTTGGTTTTAACAGTTATATTAGAAAAAGACTCAAGTTCTTTAATCTTACCGGAAATAATTGGAGGAATTATACTTTCAAACGGATCTTCTATAGGCAGTTGTTTTCTGACCTTTGCCGCATAACCGCCGATAGCACCTTCTTTTTCAACAATTGTTACTTCGTATCCGGCTTTAGCAGCATCAAGTGCCGCAGAGATGCCGGCTATTCCACCGCCGATAACCAAAATCTTTCTGCAAAATGCATCAAGTTTATAAGGTTCGGGAAGTGTAATCTTCTTTGTTTTAATTACACCCATTTTCAGATAATCTTCAGCCATCATCTGGGTATGATCTATACCATCTTCGGCATTTTTCGTGCTGGGATGAGTCCATACCACCTGTTCTCTTAAGTTAACACGATCCACAAGACAGCCGTCAAATCTGAAAATATCGAAATTGACCCGGCGGGAGCAGGCGCCTATCACAAGGGCATTAACACCCTCGGCTATGTCCTGCTTTAATAATTCTACTCCTTCCTTGCTGCAAAGAAAAGGATGTGTTTTAACAATGCCAACACCTTCTGATTTAGGAACTCCGCTAAGCTTATCTATATCCAGAGCTTCTCCGATTCCGCAACCAGTGCATATATATACGCCATATTTCTTATCCATGATAACCTCCTACCTCCTCACCAGGGTTTGAATAGCCTTTAGGGCCATACCGGTAGCATTCTGGTTTGATGATACCACGTCGGCAGGCTTGTTAGCACATCCTGCAGCAAACATTCCGCCTTTTTCAAAATTATTGATTATGAAACCATCTGAATTGCAATTAAGTTCAGCAGGCAGTTTGCTTATTGCATTTGTAGGTTGCATGCCGGTGGCAAGAACGGCCATTCCAACAGTCTGTCTGATTTTCTCGCCGGTTACAGCATTTTCAGCAACTACAGTGATATTATTTGTTGCGGGATCTTCACTTACTTCAGCTACTTTGCCTTTTATAAAAAAGATCTTGTCGTCTTCCTTAATTTTATTATAAAATTTTTCATACCTTAAACCGGGAGTTCTTAAATCAATATAGAAAATATATATATTGGCGTCAGGATACTGCTCTCGGATATAGGTTGCGTGCTTTAAAGAAGCCATGCAGCATATGTAGGAACAGTAAGGCAGGTGATTTTCATCTCTTGACCCGGCGCACTGGACAAAGGCAATACTTTCAATTGCTTTGCCATCAGATGGACGAACGATTTTCCCTTTTGTAGGACCGTTTGGAGATGCATATCTTTCAAGAATCATGTTCGTGATTATATTTTGATGCTTACCAAATCCCAAATTATCTATTTTGTTAGCATCATATGGAATCCATCCGGTAGCCCATACAATTGCGCCTACTTTCAAATCTATCGTTTTTGACTCCATGTTAAGATCAATTGCACTGTATTTACAAGCATCTACACACTTAGCACATTCAGCGCCTTTACATGTGGCACCGTCGATCACATATTTCATAGGAAATGACATCTCGAAAGGACTGTATATAGTCTTCGAATTATCAAGACCAAAGTTAAAATCATTTTTTCTTTCAACAGGGCATACCTTAACACATTCATCACAAGCCACACAATTTTCATTAACATATCTAGGGCTTATCTTAATTTGAGCATTATAGTTTCCGGGCTCACCCTCAACTTTTTGAACCTCTGCCAGTGTATAAATTTTAATTTTTGGGTTATCTTTAATCCTTCTGAAATTGATTTCAAGACCACAGGTCGGGGGACATAGCTTTGGAAAATATTGATTTAACTGTGCTACCCTTCCGCCCAGATAAGGATTTTTTTCGACCACCAAGACCTCATAGCCCACCTCTGCAGCCTCAAGGGCAGTGGTCAAACCGCTTATTCCGCCCCCGACGACCAAAATACTTCCACTAGCAGGAGCTGCTTTGTCTGCTGTCATGCTATCCCTCCGTGCTTAATTAAAGTTAGTATAATAACAATCTGATTAAAAAGGTACTATCCTATAAAACGATATCCTTAAAATTGATAACTAATCGCTTTTAACAATTAATAGTTGTTACAAATATCCAAATGCTTAAAGATTTTATTTCAATTAGTTTTGGTTGCAGCAAAAGTCAATCTTTTTTAATATAAAAACCTTAAGCTCGCGGATATTTTCATTAGGATATCGTCTTATTGTACCTAATACACCGTCTTAACTTAATAAAAACCTCCAGGCGTCTTTCGACACCTGGAGGCATATCCAACTTTTAACAATAATACAATCGTAGAGACGCAAAATTTTGCGTCTCTACATTAATTATCACGGAATGATCTTGACGTAATCTTTCTTAAATACGCTCCATTCCTTCTTTGCCGGATCAAACTTTGAGTTTACAAAGCAGAACCAGTTTGCATCATCCTGTCCGGGATAGTCTGCTTGATAGTAAAATCCGGGATAACGTGTTTCTTTACGGAACTGGATATGGCGCAGATGAGCTTCAACAGTCCATATACGATGATAGATTTCCCATGCTCTCATAAGTTCATGGAGATCACCGGCACCAAGTTTTTCACAGTCTTCGCGCATTGTTTCAAGAAGTTCCATGACGATCTCAAGACTCTTGCTGCTTGTCTGATAGTATGTGGCTGTTCCTGCACCGTATTCATGAGTGGCTTTCATAAGTCTTAAAGCCATTCCTGAAGGTTTGATATAATTGGGGTTAATATCAACAGCCGTGGTATAGGCACAGTTTTCAAGGTAAGTTCTTACCGGTTTGTAAACCATGTCAACAAGTTCTTGTGCGCTTTGTTTTATTGCTGGTTTGAAATCGGCATGATCACGTACGAATTTTACCATTTCCTTTGCAGTAATTCTGCCTTCAGCATGTGATCCTGAAGAGAATTTGTGACCTGAACAACCAACACCGTCACCTGCAGTAAAGAGACCAACTACTGTGGTCATACGGTTATAAATTTTTCCTGCATCTCCCCATTTATATGAGTCGGGGACCCAGGCAGCATCCGGGCCGGAAGCCCACAAGCCGCAGCAGCCGGAATGTGAACCAAGAAGGTACGGTTCTGTAGGCATAACTTCAGAAACCTTCTTTTCAGGCTCGCAGTTCTGGGCACACCACAGATTTGCCTGACCACAAGTCATATCAAGGAAGTCTTCCCATGCTTCAGACTCAAGGTGTTTGAGTTCTTTCTTGTCCATGGTTTTACCAAGCTCACCAAGAGCTGTAACTGTATCCATTATGATCGGACCGCGTCCTGCTTTCATTTCAAACAGCATGAGGTGGTTACGCAGACAGGTAGGTGTAACAGCTGCTGTTCCATAAGGAGCATATTTTTCAAGCTCTGCTTTTGCTGCATCACTTGCTGCAAAATTTTCACCAAGACCGTTAAGTGTTTTGGCCTTGAACAGAAGGAACCATGCACCAACCGGGCCGTAACCGTCTTTAAAACGTGCTGGCGTGAAACGGTTTTCCATCATTGAAAGTTCGGCACCAACTTTCATACACATTGTGTATGTGGAGCCTGCATTCCATACCGGATACCATGCGCGGCCTTTACCTTCACCAACGCTTCTCGGCATATAAATATTAACAGCACCACCACATGCAACCATCATGGTTTTGCATTTGATGATATAAACTTTGTTTTCACGAACTGAGAAACCAACAGCGCCTGCAATCTGATTCGGCTTATTGGCATCAAGAAGCAGTTCTACGATAAAACAGCGTTCAATAATATTGTCTGTTCCAAGGGCAAGTTTTGCAGCTTCTGCAACGATTCTTTTGTATGACTCACCGTTGATCATTATCTGCCATTTACCGGTGCGGACAGGCTCTGCGCCGCTTTTTAATGTACCGGCAGCTTGGCCTTTCTTACCATCAAGATTCTTGCCTTCTGCAGTTTTCTTCCATACGGGTAGTCCCCATTCTTCAAAAAGATGGACTGAATCATCCACATGAGTACCAAGATCAAAAATAAGGTCTTCACGTACAATACCCATAAGGTCGTTACGGACCATTCTGACGTAATCGTCTGGTGTATTTTTACCAATATATGTATTTATAGCTGAAAGGCCCTGGGCAACAGCACCACTTCTTTCCATGGCAGCTTTATCGCACAGTAATATTTTCGTATCCGGAGCAGCCCATTTTTTCACTTCAAAAGCGGTTCCGCATGCAGCCATACCGCCACCTACTATAAGAATGTCCACTTCAAGCTCTTCAACTGCCGGATCTTTGACGGCCTTTGTTTCACCCAAAGGTTTATTAGGTAATGCCATATTAAATCCTCCTTAAGAAATTTTATTCATCATTATTCTTTTAAATTTAAACTTAAGCTAACCAAACCTGTTTATTTCGCAGGTACTGGAAGTACGCGTCCATCGGCCTCTTCTGTTGAAAGAAGAGCACTGTCAAGGTCTTTTCCTTTAAGATTTAAGTAAGCATTGGCCTGGCCTTCCGGAGTAGTTCTAATGGGGAACTTAAAGCGTTTTACAAGGCCATTTCTGAACTTACAGGTCCACATAACATCTTCAGTACCCATCATTGGCATAATGCTGCTTCCAAGTGGTACGAAATCGGAATAACCACGAACTTCAATTGCCTGGGTAGGACATATTTTTACACATGAAAAGCATTCCCAGCACTGATCCGGCTCCTGATTGTAAGCCTTCATCGCAGTTGGATCAAGAACCATAAGGTCATTAGGGCAAATATACATACATGCTGTTTTGTCCCCGCCTTTGCAACCATCACATTTTTCAGCAATTACAAAAGATGGCATTTATCATCCCTCCTATTGTTGTGTAATTTATTTTTTCTATTGTCTAACGGTTTTTATTATAATACCAATGGTTTTAATATAATTGTAAGTTGTGAGCACCTCCCTTCATAACACGGGCTATCAAAAACCCTTTCACGTTACTATTTAACATAATCTGCTTTGTTTTTCTATAGCCTTATATATCAAGGCGTTGGATTTTTGTCTTTAAAATCAAGGTGTTGATTTTGCTAATCAAACAAAGAAATGTCATATCACCCTGTATTTTTATTGTCAAGGACTTTTGCCAACCAAAAAATCATTGGAAATATATATTTACAATATGCTACATTTAGTAAAATATTGATGATTTCCTCATATCAGCCACCACATATTGTAACATTTAAAGCCAAATTTATTCACATGAGTTTAAATAAATTTTGTTTATTTCTTTACCAAATGAGTCAAGAAGTATAAAATGATAAATCATTTGGCAACTGTTTAGTTCATTAATAAGGAATATTTAAAAAAAGCTGCAAGGCACATGCCATTGAAAAGATTGGTCGATATGCTTTGTAACTAATATAAATAATTTATATATCAGCATCTATTTAATATTTTTGTTTTTCGGAATATGTCCGTTTTTTTTACAACATGTAAAATTTGACTTTTAACGGGGGTATCAGGATTAAATATGGAAGAAAACATACTACAACTGTTTCCGGGTGATAAATTCCGATTCACATGCAAAAGTTCTTTATCATGTTTTAATGAATGCTGCCGTGATCTCAACCAGTTTCTATATCCGTATGATATTTTAAGACTTAAAAATAATCTTGGACTATCTTCGGGAATGTTTTTGGAACAATATACAAATTTTCATACCGGTCCCGAAACCGGCCTTCCGGTTGTATCGCTCAAGACAGATAACGATTTGGAATTAAAATGTCCTTTTGTAACGCCTTCCGGATGCAAGGTTTATAAAGACCGGCCATCTTCATGCCGCACATATCCTCTATCAAGGCTTATATCCCGCAGCAGAGAAACAGGCAGACTTTCGGAATACCATATGCTTTTTAGAGAACCCCACTGCTTGGGTTTTGATAACGGTAAAGAACAGACAGCGCACGAATGGATTAAGGACCAGGATATAGAGCTTTATAACGAAATGAACGATATGATGATGGAAATTATAAGCCTGAAAAACCAGAACATGCCAGGTGAACTGGACATTAAATCGAGTTATATGTTTCGTATGGCTTTATACGATCTTGACGCATTCAGAACATATCTTTTTTCAGTTGAAAATATGATTAATTATATCGATGAAAATGATCTGAAAGCTGCCAAACAGAATGACACAGAGCTGCTAAAAATTGCTTTAAAATGGGTTAAAAAGGAGATTTTTTCAACCCAATAAAGGGGGATTTTTTTATTAATGAAAACCGAAAACAAGGTAGCTCTCGTGCTTGGGTCAGTTAAAGGAATCGGCAAAGGCATAGGACTTTTTCTTGCCAAAAAGGGAATCAGGATTGTGCTTAATTACTTTGACTGGGAAGAGTCTCTTGAAAAATTGAAACAGGATCTTGAAAAAATTTCCACTCCTCATTTGATTGTTAAAACAAATCTTCTTGAAACAGATAAAATACCAGGCCTTATCAAAAAAGTTGTCGATAATTTCGGCCGTCTTGATATTCTGATAAACAACATAGAACGAGGAGGATGGCCTGTTGTTCACGGGGCATACAACTGCGAACAGTGGGATCTTGAAATGGCGACAACGCTTCGGGCCAAACAATGGGTGCTTGAAAGCTCACTACCATATCTGAAGAAATCAGGAAACGGTATTGTCATAAATTTTTCTTCTATAGCGGGTATAGTCGGAAGATCAGGCCCCTTAAGCTACATTTTTAATGAGGGTTATTCCGCCGCAAACCGGGGGGTTTCGCTTTTGACAGAAACATGGGCACGTATAGCTGCACCTGAAGTTCGTGTTAATGAAATTATGTTAGGGATTATCGAATCCCGCCATGGCGAAAACACAAGGGGATGGGGATTGCTAACAGATGCCCAGAAGCAGGATATATTAAACCACACTTTAATCGGAAGAACAGGAACAATCGATGATGTTGTAAAGGCAGTATGGTTTTTGATAAATGATGCGTCTTTTATGACAGGCAGCGTTATTAGATTAGACGGCGGCTATGTCCTTGGCGGGGATAAAGTGGCTCCAATACCAAAAGGTGTTTTGTAGCTTTAGATTTGATGCTATACAACACTCTTAAGAGATTTTTAAACCCCCGAAAGAGATGTATTTTCTATTTGCCATATCATGATGCCCAAATCATAGCTCCGCATCTGTCCTGCCGAGCTACATCAATTCTGGTTTTACAGCATGTTAAAGCACACCCGACAACGCTGAGCGCTTTTTCGGGTGTGTTGTTTGTTTCGCTGAGATGGGATAGAATTACGTGTTCAAGATTGTCGTGCACAATTTCCTGCAGAAGTACTTTTGAATCTTCATTAGACAAATGGCCTGCTCTGCTTTTTATCCGCTGTTTTAATGGCCAGGGGTAGGGGCCGTTTACAAGCATATCAGGGTCGTGATTTGCCTCCAGAATTAATATGGAGCACATTTTCAGATGCTCTTTAACTATAGTGGTTGCTATTCCCAGATCCGTTGCTATCCCTATTTTGGTTTTGTTTTTTGATACCGTAAAACCTGCTGTGTCTTTAGCATCATGAGATAATGAAAAAGGATGAAAATAGATATCGTTTATATTAAAGCCTGTGCCGCATTCAAAAATATTAAACTCATCGATTCTGCCGAGCAATGAAGAAGCAGCATCTCGGGTTTTATGACTTATATGGACTGGAATGGCGAATCGGCGGGATAGTACTCCGACTCCGTGTATGTGATCGGCATGTTCATGGCTTACAATAATTGCATCAAGATTTTCGGGAGCAAGATTGTTTGCTTTCATCCTTCGTTCGATTTCAACTCCCGACAATCCGGCATCAATAAGAACTGAAGTTTGGCCATCCGAAATATAAATTGAATTGCCTTTGCTGCCGCTTGCAAGTAAGCACAGCTTAATGCCGGACGAGTCGTCTGGTTTTTCAGATGAAGTGTTTTTATTCAAATTATACCCCGGTATGGCCGAAGCCTCCTTTGCCGCGCTTTGTATCATCAAGACTGTCGGCAATTTCTATATCGGCCTGGTAAACCCGTTTAACAAGCATCTGGGCGATCCTGTCTCCCCGTTTGAAAGTATAATCTTCTTTTCCGTGGTTAATTACCGCTATCATGATTTCGCCGCGGTAATCCGCATCAATAGTGCCGGGAGAATTTATTATGCCTATTCCGTGTTTAACTGCAAGGCCGCTTCTTGGGCGAATTTCTATTTCAAAACCTTCAGGTATAGAAACGGCAAGGCCGGTCGGGATTAAAGCAATATTTCCTTGATTAACAACAAGATCATTTTCAAGGCAGGCGCAAACATCCATACCGGCGCTATGAGGCGTCATATAGCGCGGCAGGGAAATATCGGCATCTCTGTCTGCATTTAACCGCAAAAAACGGATTGTAGGAGTGTTTTCCATTATTGAGAATTGACAACATCCATAAACTGCTTTTTATCCGAAACAGGCCCAAGAACAGTAAGTGAAAGATTATCGGAATCAAAAAGCAAGTTTGCCAAATCATACACTTCGTCTTTTGTCACTGATTCAATTTTGGCGGTTATTTCATGAAGCGGAATAGGGCGACCAAAATTTATTTCGTTTTGCGCCTGTCTGAACATTTGATTATCAGTACTTTCGGAAGCAAGAAGCAAACAGCCTTTTGTATACTCAACAGCGTCTTTGAGTTCCTGATCATCTATAGCATATTTTTTAAATTTTTTAATTTCTTTTAAAATTAAGGCCGCTGCATCAAGGGCGTTTCCGGGATCAACTGCAGCAAATGCGCCAAACATCCCTGTATCCGTAAAGGAAGAGATAAAAGAATATACTGAATATGCAAGCCCCCTCTTTTCACGTATTTCCTGGAAAAGCCTTGAACTCATATTTCCGCCAAACATCGTATTTATAAGTGAAAAAGCATACCTTCGTTCATCTATAAGAGATAATCCTTTAAATAAAGCGCATATATGAACCTGTTCAAGATCCTTATCAAAAACATTAACACCGTTTTGCGTATCAGGAGTTATACGCTCGGGAAGAAATGAGGTGTTTTCATAAGATTCAAAAACCGGGCGTATAATATCTAGAATATAATCATGTTCAATGTTGCCGGCAACGGAAATAACAATGCGGGAAGGCTGGTAAAGGCGGTTGAAAAACTCCTTTACTTTTTCAGGCTTAAAATTAATGACATTTGAGCGTGTTCCAAGCACTGAAAATCCAAGAGGATTGTTTTTGAAAAAGGATTGGCCTGAAAGAAGATGTATGTAATCTTCTGGACTATCTTCAATCATCCCTATTTCCTGTATAATTACGGGACGCTCTTTTTCAATTTCTTCTATATCAAATATGGAATTTAAAAAAATATCAAAAAGAAGATCAGCTGCAGTTTTAATATGAGATGTTATTACTTTTGTATGATAGCAGGTTGCCTCCATGGAGGTAAATGCATTTGAATTTCCCCCCATGGCATCAAATTCCTTGGCAATCTGAAATGACGATCTATTGCTTGTGCCCTTAAACAGCATATGTTCGACAAAGTGGGAAAGACCGTTTTCTTCCTGCGACTCATCGCGGGTTCCTGCCTTTACCCATATACCCATTGAGACCGAGCACGAATGGGGCATGTTTCTTGTAATTACTCTGATGCCGTTTGAAAGTATAGTTTTATTTTCAGGCCGGCACATTTTCATCTTCCAGGACGGCCTTATGGCTGAGACGGATTTTGCCGTCTTTGGATATCTCAAGAACCTTAACTTTTATTATGTCCCCTTCTTTTACTATATCCGAAACCTTGGTTACTCTTCTGATCGCAAGCTGTGATATATGCACAAGGCCGTCCGTACCAGGCATTATCTGTACAAAAGCGCCAAAATCCATAATCTTAACAACTGTTCCGTCATAAACTGCACCGATCTCCGGTTCCATAGTTATGTTGTTTATAAGATTAAGAGCAGCGGCCCCGTCTTCTTTCGACATAGCTGCAATTTTTACTAAACCGTAATCGTCAATTTCAACGCGGGTATTTGTTTCGCTCTGTATAGATCTGATTGTTTTACCACCAGGACCAATTATTTCCCTGATCTTGTCGGGATGAACCTTTACGGTAAATATCGCCGGCGCGTGCGGTGATATTTTTTCTCGTGGCTGATCAATAGCCTCTAACATTTTTTCTAGGATAAAAATTCTTCCTGCACGTGCCTGCTCCAAAGCTTTTTCCATTATAGATCTGGACAGCTCGTGAATTTTTATATCCATCTGAAGGGCAGTTATTCCGTCCCGAGTTCCTGTAACCTTGAAATCCATATCTCCGGAATGATCTTCGTCTCCAAGTATATCGGATAGAATTACAACTTGATCGCCTTCTTTTACAAGACCCATTGCAATACCTGAAACCGGCGCTTTAATTGGGACTCCGCCATCCATCAGGGCCATTGCTCCTGAGCAAACTGTCCCCATAGATGACGAACCGTTCGATTCAAGAACTTCGGAAACAAGGCGTATTGTATAATCAAAATCTTCTTTGGAAGGAAGTATTTTTTCTATGGCACGGGTTGAAAGTCCGCCATGGCCTATATCTCTTCTGCTTGGTCCTCCAAGGCGCTTGGTTTCACCAACTGAATAAGGTGGAAAATTGTAGTGGAGCATAAACGGCCTCAATTCTTCACCGCTTAGCGTTTCAACTCTTTGCTCGTCGGGGCCCGAACCAAGTGTCAATACCGCCAGAACCTGTGTTTCGCCTCGTGTAAAAAGAGCGCTGCCGTGTGGTCTTGGAAGCAAACCTACTTCGCAAGTAATGGGCCTTATTTCATCAAATTTTCTGCCATCTATACGCCGATCTTCTTTAAGAATGAGATTTCTGCTTATTTTTTTCTGTAAATCATAAAATATCTCGGAAAACTCTTCCTTGCGGTCGGTATAATCAGCGCCAAGTTGCTCAAACAATTCGGCCTTTAGGGTGCGCATAGCAGATTGCCTGTCAATTTTTCCGGGTACAAGAAGAGCTTCGCGCAGACGGGAGGCGGCAATAGCTTCAACTGTTTCTTCAAAAGCCTGGTCTTTTTTCTTTTCTGTGTAATTTCTTTTTGGAACTCCGTTGGTTTCTCTCAGATTATTCTGAATATCTATGATGGGCTGCATAGCTTCATGGCCGAAAAAGATGGCTTCAAGCATATCTTTTTCGGTTACAATATTACTTCCGCCTTCAACCATGACTACACCGGTTTTTGAGCCCGCAACGATTATATTTATATCGCTGCCCTCGCAATCCTGTATGGTCGGATTTACAATAAACTGCCCGTCCTTCCTGATAACCCTCACACTGGCAATCGGCCCGGCAAAAGGTATGTCGGATATTTCAAGAGCGGCTGATGTACCTATCATAGCAAGTATATCGGGATCATTTTCATGATCCATTGAAAGAACCGTCGCAATTATCTGGATTTCACAACCGTAACCTTTGGGAAATAACGGCCTGATAGGTCTGTCAATCAGGCGCGAAGTCAGAGTTTCCTTCTCTGATGGTCTTCCTATTTCACGTCTGAAATAATTTCCGGGAATACGCCCTGCTGCATATATTTTTTCCTGGTATTCAACGGATAGCGGCAAAAAATCTCTGGGACGATCATCATATGAAGAAACTGCAGTAACAAGCACAATAGTATCGCCATATTGTACTGTTACTGAACCGGATGCCTGTTTGGCCAGCTTGCCTGCCTGTATGCTAAGAGTTTTCCCCCCTACATCGACTCTATATGTATTTATCATAAAAATCTCCTAAGTAATATTTAGCATTTGTCATAGTAACGTTCCGATTGCTGAAATGAATTTATTGTGTACAGCAGAGTTAATAACTCTCCCAAACAAAACAGATTTATGACAATACTACAATCTGTTCCCGAATAACGAATCTAACTTGCTGTAATTACAAACAAATATCACTTATATTCCTTTTGCAGCAATATAAAATAGAGGTTGCCGTTTGGCCATATAAATCCCCCTATTTGTTTTTGATACCCATAATATCTTTCCGGATACTCAGAAAGTGGAACGATGCTAAGCTCCAGATAATTACCGGCAGGCATATTTTTTCGGCTCGTAACAATCCGCCTTTTGAACTGATCAAAAAAATTATCTTCTTAAACCAAGAGAATCAATGATTGTTCTATAACGTTGTACATCTTTGTTTTTGACATAATTCAAGAGTCTTCGCCTTTTCCCTACAAGCATAAGCAAACCTCTTCTTGAATGGTGATCCTTTGCATGAACCTTCAGGTGATCAGTGAGATAAGATATCCTATGGGTTAACAGACCCACCTGAACTTCCGGAGATCCAGTATCGCTTTCATGTAACTTATATTTTTCGATCAATTCCTTTTTATCATCTGTTTTTAAAACCAATTTCTCTTTGCCTCCTGTTTTCAATCTTAATAACTATTTAATTATAGCCCGTTAACTATTATTTTATAAGCCGATTTCCCTGTTTTGATTTACATAAAATAACACTCTTGCCCTTTATATACAATTATAGGTGCAAACAAACAACATAATTTATTCAGCAAAAAACCTGTTTCTCTTACCCTGTCTTGAGCTGTTGACGGCTTCGAAAAAAGTATATCAATTGTTAATCACACAACAATAGCCAAACTTGTTTTCGGCCTTATTCAGAACTGCCAGAAGTTCATTGTTAACGTTTACAATTTTAATAAAGCCGTCCGATTTGCTTGGATATGCAAAATTAATATCATTTTCAGTTATTAATTTCCCATGAGATATTTTTTCAATTAATACATCATCAGCTATGCATATAGGTATATGTGTCAATGCGTCAGACATGCTCAAAAAATATTTTGATATATTATCTTCTGATATAATTTTTCCCAGGTTATCAATTGGTAAAGCCTGATTTATATTTAATCCACAGCTTTCAATTCTTCTTAACTGGCTAAGATGCCCACCGCATCCAAGAACTTCTCCAATGTCTGCACATAATGATCTTATATATGTACCTGACGAACAGTATACCTCAAAAAGAATTTCCGGAAGATTTATATTAATAATTTTTATATAATGTATTTCAATTGTTCTGGCCGGTTTCTGAATCGGCTTGCCTTCTCTTGCATACTTATAAAGAGGGATTCCATTATGTTTTAAAGCTGAGTAAACTGGAGGAACCTGACTGATGCTTCCTTCAAATTTTTTGAAGACCGCTATTATATCTTCATCCGAAAAATTAAAGTCGTTGCTTGTCGAAACAACTTTTCCTGTAAGATCCTGTGTATCTGTTTGAATCCCTAAACGAAGTCTGGCGATATATTTTTTATTTCCAGCAAGAAAAAATCTTGATATTTTTGTTGCCTCATTTATGCAGCATGGCAATATTCCTGTAGCAAAAGGATCAAGAGTGCCTGTGTGTCCCACTTTTTTTGCTCCGGTTAATTTTTTTACGATAGAAACAACCCTTGCTGAACTCATGTCAGCAGGTTTATCAATAATTAATAATCCACTGTTAATTTTTATACACCCTTAAAAAAACAAAAAATGTGACGGCTTATAATATTTTTCCACCTTTTAATATCGTTGAACGCTTCGTGGCAACAACAACTCATATGAGCCAGTTTCAAAACGTCCCATTTTGGCCGATCTCTGCGTTGGGTGAAAATTTTAATCCTCGAAATACCCCATGTATTCCTGCGGTTAAAAATTTCACCCGCCTTGACCTTGACCAAACTGAAACGTTTTGAAAGTGGCTCATATAGATTATATTTTTTCAGAAAACCCCATAACAATTGCTCTTAATTTATCCAAAGTAGTTTCAATGTTAAATCCAGCTGCGCTGAAATGTCCGCCCCCGCCAAAAGATAACGCTATCTCAGTCACATCGATTGTTCCATCTGAACGTAAGCTGACATGAAAATTCTTCAACCCGTTTGTTTTTTTTAAGCTGTTTTTTTCTTCCTGAATAAGAACCGCAACCTTTATACCTTTAATACGTTTGGCATAGCTGATAAGCCCATCAATATCTTCAGACCTGGTTCCGGTTTTATCGATTATATCCCTGGTTATTGTCATCATTGAAAGTTTAGCGTTTTTGGATATTTCAATGGATTCAAGAGCAAGGTTCAAAAGACGAATACGCCCCAGAGAATATTTCCCATAAACATTCTGAGCTATCTCATAGGGGTCCGCTCCGCAATCTATCATTTTTTCGCAAATTGCAAAGGCAGACCTGTTTGTATTGGAAGCCCTAAACGACCCGGTATCAGTCAGGATAGCCGTATAAATTGAAGTAGCGATCGCTTTGCTGATAGGTATGTTCATCTTTTTTATTATACGGTAAACGATTTCGGCAGTAGAACAGGCTGCTATGTCAATAAACAGGCAAGTTCCATAACCGGTGTTAGTCGCATGGTGATCTATATTAATAAGAACCGGAATCTTTGACACAGCCTTGGCAGATTTTCCTATCCGCTCTAAATTTCCACAATCGAGAATAACAGCCGTATCGAATGTATGCAAATCATCTATTTGATGTTCTACCAGTTCAACTCCCGGAAGAAAGCGATAAACCGCAGGAATGGGGCTTTCGTTAAACAAAAATGTTTTCTTATTAATAAAATTAAGAGCAAGTCCAATAGCAAGCAAAGATCCTATTGCATCGCCATCCTGGTTTATATGAGAAGCAATCAGTACATTATCACTATTTACCAGATGTTCTATTATGCGGTCCATCATACTATAATTCATAATTTATGCTTATATGCGACAATTTCACTGATCTTTTATCTATTCTAAATCATTTCCCTTTACGTTCTCTTTAATTGTTTAACTTTATAATTTAAAACCGTTGCCTAACATCCGATCTAAAGCCGGCTACAAAGTGGTAGCACTAATGTTATAATTACTATCTTAGCGCCTAACGCTGGATAAAAGCCAATATTAGACTTTTACGAGTCCGTCTTTATTAGCTTAAGCACTTTTTCTATCTGTTCTCCATAATCATATGATTCATCATAAAAGAAAATAAGTTCTGGCATATAGCGTAAGGCAAGCTCGCTTGACAATGAGCGTTTCAAAAAGCCGACAGCGCTTTTAAAGCCTTTTGACGCTTTGTCAGCATTTGTTTTGCCGCCAGTTGTAGTAAAGTAAATGCGCGCAATTTTAAGATCTTTAGACATTTTAACAGCGGTAATCGTTGTCATTTCAAGACGAGGATCCTTTATGCCCTTTAGCAGTATTTCTGATAGCACTTTTTGTATCTGTCCCCCGACCCTTTCGGCTCTTGAAAAAAGTGTCATATATTGATTAACTCCATTTCAGTATTAACAATTTCGGCAAGACCCAATCCATCAGCAAAGCTAAACGCCTTATCAATTTTGGAATTGACCACAGCCTTGTCATTTCCTACAAAGGCAAAGCCTATAATTGCTTCATCATAAATATCATTTGAATCTACTTCTGCAACCGATGCGTTGAAATTATTCTGCAGCCTGCTGATAACCGATTTTACAATTTTTCTTTTGCTTTTAAGAGAGCGGCAATCATTAAGCCTGAAAGTTATTATCCCTAAACCAACCACCATAGATTATATAAACTATATGAAAAAGTTATACATTATGGGCCAGCTCTAAAAAATGTTGATGACCCTCTAATTTGGGCTTTGTGCGTCAAAAAACCAAATTTGTTATTCGAATTCCGGCTTTATTTCTTCTATATAATAAAATTCAATTATATCATCGACTTTAATATCGTTATAATTCTCTATGCCGATTCCGCATTCAAATCCTGTTTGGACCTCTTTAACATCATCCTTAAATCGTCTTAAAGATGAATTCTTTCCCTCGAAGCAGACTATACCATCTCTGATCAGGCGTATCTGACGTCCGCGTTCTATTTTTCCTTCTAAAACATAACTTCCTGCAACAGTTCCAAATTTAGGAACATGGAATACTTCCCTCGCCTGGGCTCTGCCAAGAATTTTTTCTTCGAATGTCGAAGCCATAAGGCCGACTATCGCATTCTTTATGTCTTTGATTACATTATATATTATATTGTAGTAACGAATATCAACATTCTCTTCGTTTGCCATTGCCTGAACCTTGGAACTGGGACGGACGTTAAAACCAATGATGATAGCATTGGAAACAGCAGCAAGAGAGACGTCTGATTCTGTTATGGTTCCGGTTCCGGAATGGATCATATCAATTTTAACTTCTTTATTTGACAGTTTGTTCAGTGAATCTCTTATAGCTTCTATAGATCCGTTAACATCTGCTTTAATTATTAAGGTCAGGCTTTTGATCTTGCCTTCCTGAATCCGTTCAAATAAATTTTCAAGGTTAAGACTGCTTGTTTTAGCCAGCTCTTTAGAACGTTGTCTTTGAATCCGGTAAGCACTAACCTGTTTTGCATCCTTTTCATCGGCAAGAGCAATAAGTTCATCCCCTGCCATAGGTACGCCTGAAAAGCCTATAACCTCTACAGGAATTGACGGGCCTGCTTCATCTATTTTCATACCTCTGTCATTTAATAGAGCTCGAACCTTACCGTAATGCATCCCGCAAACAACGTATTCCCCTAAACGAAGTGTTCCTTCTTTTATCAGTACGGTTGCAACAGGTCCTCTTCCGGAATCAAGCTTGGCTTCAACCACATGGCCAATGGCAAGTTTGTTTGGATTTGCTTTTAATTCAAGAACCTCTGCTTGAAGCAGAATCATTTCAAGCAAATCGTCTATCCCCATACTCTGTTTAGCAGACACCTTGATAAACGGGGTAGTACCTCCCCATTCTTCCGGAACAAGTCCCTGATCAGCCAATTCACGTTTAACGCGATCTGGGTCTGCTTCAGGTTTGTCCATTTTGTTTATAGCAACAATTATCGGAACATCAGCAACCTTTGCATGATTAATAGCTTCTACGGTTTGTGGCTTTACACCGTCATCCGCTGCTACGACAAGCACAACAATATCCGTTACCTTAGCACCTCTTGCGCGCATAGCTGTAAAAGCTTCGTGACCCGGAGTATCTAAAAATACTATCTGTCCATTATCGGTTGAAACATGGTAAGCTCCTATGTGCTGAGTTATTCCGCCTGCTTCAATTTCTGTTATTTTTGTTTTGCGTATTACGTCCAAAAGAGATGTTTTTCCATGATCAACATGACCCATTATAGTAACTACCGGTGGTTTACTTACAAGTGCGCTTGGATCAACCTTTTCCACCTTTAACAAAGTACTTTCCTCAAAAGATGCTCGTTCGACTTCATAATTAAATTCCGTTGCAACCAAAGAAGCTGTATCGAAATCTATTGTTTGATTAACAGTTGCAAGCACGCCAAGACCCATGAGGGTTTTAATCATTTCACTTGACTTTATTCCCATTCTTTTCGCAAGATCGGATAATACAATCGCATCATCAATTTTTATCCTGCGTTTTATAGCTTTCGGTATGGTTAACTGTGTCTTTTGACCCTTATGGCCTTGAACAGTCTTTGCTTTAGCACCTTTTTTCTCTTTGCGAATTCTAGGCTCAGGCGTAAAAAGATCTTCTACTTCGATTATTTCTTTTTTCTTGAATGGAAGTTTCTTTTTATATAATGTTTTGTCTTTAGAATCGGATTCTTCTTCTCGCTTATCCCGGACCCTGCCTTTCTTCTTTTCAGAAACAACCTCTTCTTTTTTTGTAACTATTTCTTCTGAATCAGCTTTTTTATGAAAATCAGGAGTTATCTCGACCGTCTTTTTTAAGTGAACAGTAGACTTATTTTTATGTTCCGAGGGGTGAACCTGTGTCGAAGTATCTTTTATGCCGGAAACATTTTGTTCTGCAAGTGGTATCGTTTTAACAGATGCGGCATCATGCAAAGGCAATTTTTTTTCCAACACTTCTTCTTTTTTCTCAACTTCCGGTAATTTAAGAATTTTTGCCGGTTGTTCCTTTTTGACTTTTTTTGGAACTTTCACGGGGGCAGAAGTCTGTGCAACCGGCGGCTTTTCAGCCTTTACCGGCGGCTTAACTTCTGGCTTTTCTTCTATAGTCGGCTTCTCGGCTTCGTCGATAGTTGTTATAATTTCGGGTTCAGACAATTTTTCTTCAGGCCTGACCTCCTCAATAACCTCGTCTTTTTGCGGTTCTGATTCCGGTTCCGGTTCCTGTTTCGTTTCCGCCTGCTCCTGAACAACAATTTTCCGTCTTCTGATTATCGTTGGCCTAACACGAATTTCAGCTACCCCTTCCGACTTTGTGCCATTGAACCCAGCTTTTATTTTTGCAACTGTTTCTTCATCCAAAGAACTAACGTGGCTCTTAACGTAGATATTCATGTTTCTTATCTTGTCAAGAAGAGCCTGGTTCGTCATATTAAGATCTCTGGCAAGTTCATATACTCTGATCTTTGCCATGCACCCCCCCAAAGTAATGTTATTAACCGATATTTCGCAGAATGATTTATTATCTCGTATTTTGCGTTGCCAAATTGACGGCTTTATAAAAAATCATTCTGCTTAAGTTGCGTTTTATGCCAAAATATCCGCGCACCTTGCATCGATATCTTTTTACCCGGCGAAAAAGAGTTTTACCTCTCCCGCCGCACGAAGTAACTTCAAACGGTTATACCCTTACCATAGACTGGGGTTAACTGTCCTCAGTCTATTGACAGACATTTTACGAGCCCATCAAAATTACCATTTTATTACATTTACAGCAACCAAGCGGTTTTTTTAATATAAACATCATTTGCGAAATTTATCTAGTATCGTTATGAAACAATGTTATCATCGTTTGGGTTTTCTTCTTTCATACTTTTTTTGTCTTCATCTTTGGAAACTGCCGCTGTTGCCGAATTTATCAGTTTCTCAGCTCTCTCTTTAGCAATGCCCTTTACTTGCATCAAATCACTTGCTGAAGCGCTGCTGATTTCATCTGCAGATGTAAAACCTTTTTCAATCAATGAATTGACAAGATTTATTCCTACTCCTGGTAAAGAGACAAGAGAATCATAACCGTTTTTCAGAACCTCATTATAATGCGATTCACTTTGAACATCCAGATTCCAGCCGGTTAACTTTGAAGCAAGGCGCACGTTCTGTCCACGTTTGCCTATTGCGATGGAAAGAGATTCATCCGGTACGATCACTTCCATAGCGTGATTGTCTTCATCGATGATTACTCTTATTATCTCAGCAGGAGCCAGGGCATTGCATACATATTTTGCTGAATCAACATGCCAAGGGATTATATCAATTTTTTCACCTCTTAATTCCTGAACAACATTTTGAACCCGACTTCCCTTCATTCCCACACAGGCACCAACCGGATGTATATCAGAATCATTTGAAGATACAGCTATTTTAGCACGAATCCCCGGTTCACGGACTGCGCCCATTATTTTGACAATACCTTCGCTGATTTCAGGAACTTCTGTTTTAAAAAGATCTATAAGAAAATTTGCATGTGTTCTGGAAAGAACAACCTGAGGTCCTCTCGAATCCTGAAGAACTTCCAAAAGAAGCGCTCTTATACGATCTCCACGTTTATAGGTCTCTTTTGGAATCTGTTCATAGACAGGCAGAACACCTTCCGTCTGCCCTAGATTCACAATAATATCTCCCGAATTTTCAATACGCTGGACAATACCGTTTATTATTTCGCCCTTGCGATCAATAAAACTTGAATAAACGGCATTCCTTTCGGCATCTTTCATTTTCTGTATAATTACCTGTTTTGCAGATTGGGCAGCTATTCTACCAAAAGCCGTGGTATCCATTTTGGTTCCGAGACTATCTCCAAGTTCACATTCCGGATCTAGCGTTTGCCCTTCTGCAAGGCTTATCTGTGTCATGCTGTCCGTAACAGTATCAACTACTTTTTTAAATTGAAAAGCTTCAATATCGCCACTTTCCTCGTTATATTGGATTTCTATATCAATTTTGTTCCCATATTTTCTTCTTGCAGCAGATTTTAGTGCTTCTTCAATTGCTTTGATGAGAACATTCTTATCTATACCCCTATCCCGGCTGACCTGATCAACAACACGTTTAATTTCTGATATTAGCATCTGTTTTCTCCGTTATAGTTGAAAAGCCGCGCCTTTGTTATTTCCTTGTAAGGGATAGCGACCATTTTGTCATTAATATTAAGTCCAACAAACCCATCATTAAAGCCAAGCAAAACCCCTTTGAAATTTTTTTGCCCTTCAAGTGGAACAGAAGTCCTGATTTTTGCTGTATTTCCTTTAAATTTTTCAAAATCCTCTGGTTTTCCTAAAGGACGATTAACGCCGGGCGATGAAACTTCAAGGCTGTATGGTATATCGGTATTCAGATTAATATCCAGCATATCAATCAATTGACGACTTACCAAGGTACAGTCATTTAGTGTGACTCCACCCTGTTTATCAACATAAAGACGAACAACGCTACCTCCTGTTTCCCGCTGATATTCAACATGAATTAGCTCTATACCGATAGATTCGCATATCGTTTCAGCAAATTCCTTAACTTTAGCAATTATTTCATCCCTGATCAGAGGAATAATAAACCCTGTTTCGAGTTTTTGCTTTTTCATAATACTATATATAGATATAATTAAAAAACTAAACGATTAAGCCATGATAGTTTGCGTAACTATTGTTGATGGTTTTATAAAAAGTCGGAAAACCGAAAAATAGCTCTATAACATCCTGTAATTATAGAGTGCTACTATAAAATACTGCCATTTTATGACTTTTTAAGAGACCATCAACCTTAATAAAATAAAAAACGGGCTACCGCCCGTCTCCTTATGAAAATGGTACTTTTTATAAAAATGGATCGAGAAAAACTACATGGCTCTAAAAATAAACATACTCAAAAAGTATCTCCAAACAGCATATTCATCGACCCTGCCAAAAGCCTTTTTTATATGGAAAAGGCAAATTTATCTGGAGCGGGCAACGAGATTCGAACTCGCGACTCCAAGCTTGGGAAGCTTGCACTCTACCAGCTGAGTTATGCCCGCCCACGAAATGCCATTATTTATGACAGATTTTTACTAATGTCAATAGTTTTTGGAGTTCTACACAAGGTAAACGCATTTATGATTTAAAGAGATGCAAACTCCATAGCGTGCAGGGCATTTTGGGATTTATAACTTATTAAGAATGCTAAATATTTCTAGGCTTTTTATTAAAGCTATAACTCCGGTTGATAATAATAAAGATATTATCAACCGGAGGCCAGAATATCAAAAAAACAGAAAATCCAAATGAAATATCGTCTGCTTATACTTTTGAACGGGTATTTGCAATACTTGACCCGGATGAATTTAAGCATTCCTTTTTACGTTGAATACCAAGCTATCAGCTGGCTTATAAAAAGACAAGTAGGAGCCATTTGATAGCGCAAGTGACAGGAGTAACGGAAAATCTGCGATTCATATGGTCTGCTCCTGGGCTTGTGCCAACGAGATTGTTTTGGGGCAGAGAAAATGGTCTTAATTGGGTATTGGATGTTTAATTCAGAGAGGATGAAAGCAGAATTAGGAAGAGAAATGCACCTGAAGATTTTGCTGTACTCAAACATATTGCCTTGAGCCACTTTCAAAACGTTTCAGTTTGGTCAAGATCAAGGCGGGCAAAAATTTTTACCGCAGGAATACATAGAGTATTTCGAGGATTAAAATTTTTGCCCAACGCAGAGATCGGCCAAAATGGGACGTTTTGAAACTGGCTCCCTTGAATATGATTTAAAAAGTACCTACACCAAATAAAAGTATAAAATTAAAACGACTCAGGATTGGTTGGGATAATGACTATCTCTCGAAAATCTTGGCAGAATAATTTCTAAATTCGGTTACCCTGGTTGGGAAATGTATTTTCCTTGCCTCAAATTAATAATTATGCTATAAGTTTTCTATGGGTATAATTATGCAAGTTTGCTTTGGATAGAAAAAGGTGAGAACAAAGGGTATGCAGAATATTTTTGCTGATATCAATTTCTTATATATTTTCCTTTATCTGGGTTTTCTGCATTTAATTTTTTACAATACAAAAATCGGTCAAAAGAGGTTAGTTATCATGCGAAGGTCTTGTAACGCGGTATCGGCGGTAGCCGATACGAACGCAAAAATAAACAGTGGGCGGGCTGGGGTACGCTTCATAAGAAAAGAAGTGCGTGAATTTCATGTAGGTGATCTTGCCGTGTATCCGGCACATGGAGTTGGGCGGATAGAAGCTATTGAAAATAAAATTGTAAACGGTGAGAAGCACGATTTTTATATAATAAAAGTTCTTGAAAACGGAATGGTTATCATGATTCCGACATGGAATGTTGATTCAGTTGGGTTAAGGGACGTAATAAGTGAAGGGGAAGTCCCAAAAATTTATGATTTCATGAAAAGCAAAAAAGAAACCCCTGTTGATACCCAAACATGGAACCGTAGATACAGAGACTATATGGACAAAATCAAAACAGGTTCACTATATGATGTTGCAGAGGTTTTCAGGGATCTTTACCTTTTAAAATTAACTAAGGATCTTTCTTTTGGAGAGCGAAAGCTTTACGATACTGCTCAGACTCTTCTCGTAAAAGAGCTTTCAACCGCAAGAAAAATCAGCGAAGACAAAATATTTTCCGAAATAGAATCCTTATTTACTAAAGAAAAGCCTAAGGATTAATTTCCAGAACAGAACCCGGAACTATATATGTTCCAAGAAAAGAGATTCACTTGGTTCAAAATGTGATCCCAGATACCGCCGACTCCTGTCGGCGGTATCCAAAATCAAATAAAAACGACTGCATTCAACCTATATCGACAAACTATATAAATCATATATCTTCGAAAGAGTTTACCTTCTATGCAGATGAGTCCATTTCTGGAAAACGGCTTGATATAGTTGTATCATCTTTTATTCCTTCCTGTTCGCGATCAATTGCCGCTTCTCTTATAATTAAAGGCAAAATAACAGTTCTGGATCATTTAAAAAAACCCGGTTACAGAGTAAGGTGCGGCGATAAAATTACCGGAACAATCCCTGATCCGGAACCGGTCTTATTTCTCCCCGAACCGATAGAATTGAATATTCTGCATGAAGATTCTGATATAATTGTTATAAACAAGCAGCCTGGAATTGTGGCTCATCCAGCGCCAGGTCATTATTCGGGAACTCTTGTTAATGCCCTTTTATATCATTGCCCCGATTTAACCGGTATAGGAGGTGAAATAAGGCCCGGCATTGTCCATAGGCTTGATAAAGATACATCAGGAGTTCTTGTTGTCGCAAAGAACAATATTTCCCATACCAATCTTTGTTTGCAGTTTAAGGAAAGAAGAGTTAAAAAAAATTATCTTGCTCTTGTTTGCGGAAGAATGGAACAGGATTCAGGATCAATAACACTTCCCATCGGAAGACACCCTTCAGACAGAAAAAAAATGTCCGTATTAACTCGCAAGCCTAAAATTGCGGAAACTTTATGGAAAGTCGTAGAGCGTTTTGAATATTTAACGCTTTTAGAAATAGATCTTAAAACCGGCCGCACTCATCAGATACGTGTTCACTGTGCGGCAATCAGACATCCTGTCTTAGGCGATCAGGTTTATGGAAACAGATCAAAACTATCCGTTGACTCAAAAATAATACAGGATTTTTCTATACAGATAAAGAGACAGATGCTTCATGCCTGGAAAATAAGATTTGAGCATCCCGGTACAAATAAAACAATGGAATTTGAGGCGCCTCTTCCTGATGATATGAATAAACTTATAAGTTTATTAAAAGGACCGGATTAAAAAACTCAGGCGTTTTTCATAATATTTCTTTTTTCATTGAACTTGTTCATTGCCTCCACTATACCGCTAAAAAGAAATGTTACTGCGGCATCCCGGGCAGTATTAATCATATGGTTTAGTTCATCTTCTTCGTTATCTCTAAATCTGTCAAGAACATAGTCTGAAACGCTTGTCCGGGACTCACAACGACCTATGCCTAAGCGAATCCTGGGGATATTATCACTTCCAAAGGAATCTATTAAAGATTTTATACCCTTATGACCTCCAGACCCTCCTCTTTGACTTATTTTTATTCTTCCAAAAGCAAGATCTATATCATCATGTATAATTAATATATCTTTTTTTATAATTTTATAAAAACTTGAAAGAGCGTAAATTGGAGGTCCGCTTTTATTCATAAAAGCAACGGGCTTTACCAGCATAACATCAATGCTTTTTATAAGTCCACGCCCATAAATTGTTTCATATTTTTTTTTCTTAACCGAAATTGAAAATGTATCAGCTAATTCATCAATAACCATAAATCCGGCATTATGACGAGTTTTCGCGTATTCGTCGCCTGGATTACCCAAACCAGCAATAAGACAAATTCTTTTTTCTGGCATAACTTATTTGTTTATCAGATAGATTATTCTTTCCCGCCTGTTTTCGTTTCTTGCTTGGCTTTTGCCTCTTCCTCTGAATCCTCTTCAACTTCTACTGTTTTTTCTTCGGATTTGGTAGAAAGAACTGTAACTATAGTATAATTTACATCAACAGGAATCTCAACTCCTTGGGGAAGAACTAAATCTTTAACATGGATAGAATCGCCAATGTTAAGATCGGTAATGTCAATTTCAATTGATTCCGGGATTCCGACAGGTAAACATAATATTTCAATGTCTCTCCTGATAACCTGAAGCATTCCACCAAAATCTATACCTTTTGCGATACCCTTGGTAACAACCGGAATCTTTACTTTAATTTTCCTATCCATTGAAACTTCATAGAAATCAACATGCAGAAGTTTTCTAGATAGCGGATGAATTTGCAATTCCTTAATCATTGCAGTCCTATTATGTAAAGTGCCGTTTTGTATCTCAATGTTCAATAAAGCCTGTCCCGCTTTTGCTTTTTTTAATATATCTCCAAGGTCTTTGGTTAAAACAGATAACAAAACCGTATCTTTTCCCGGACCATATATAACAGCCGGAATTTCTCCCATACGTCGCAATACCCTTGCCGGACCGTTCCCGGTAGATTCTCTATATTTTGCTTTAATATTTAATAACTCCAATAGATTTTCCTCCTTATTGATCATGGATTTATATTGAAAAAATCAACCATGCCCCAAAATAAAAAATCCATATGCTTAAGCTACGTTGCATCTGGAGCTTTTAGTATCACAGTTTATTATTATTTTTCAGATTACTCAGCCATAGAATACACAGAGAAAACATAATAGTATCAAAATGAAATTGAATATCTGTGTATTTTATGACTTTAAAACTCTTGTTTTTTATATAAACAGAGATGTTACCGAATCTCCGGTATAACTTCGTATTATAGCCTCACCAACAAGTTTATATGAAGACAACACCCTTATTTTATTGCATTCTAATGCTTCTTTTTTTAGAGGTATCGTATCCGTCACAACAATGCTCTTTAAAGGTGAATCAATTATGCGCGAAATTGCCGATCCTGATAAAACCGGGTGCGAGCAACAGGCATGAATTTCTTTTGCACCATTCTTAATAATGGCAACTGCAGCCTCAGTAAGGGTGCCGGCTGTATCAACCATATCATCAATAATTATCGCGATCTTTTCTCTTACATCCCCTATTACTGACATGCCTTTTACTTTGTTTGGGACTTCCCTTCGCTTATCTATCACAGCCAGATCGCAATTAAGTCGCTTTGCATAAGCTCTTGCTCTTTCAGCACCACCGGCATCCGGAGATACAATGACAATATTATTTTCAAAATTAGTCTTAATATAATCTATTACTATAGGAGCTGCAAACAAATTATCTACAGGAATATTAAAAAAGCCCTGAATCTGACCTGCATGCAAATCCATGGTAATAACCCTGTTTGTTCCGGCAACGGTAAGCAGATCAGCAACCAGTTTAGCGCTTATTGGAACCCGAGGGGCTACTTTTTTATCCTGCCTTGCATAGCCGTAATAAGGTATAACAGCAGTTATTCTCCTTGCTGAAGAACGTTTTAGCGCATCAATCATTAAAAGCAACTCAATAAGATTATCATTAACCGGAGCACATGTTGATTGAACTACAAAAGCGTCTTTTGACCGAACATTTTCATTTATTTCGATCTGCATTTCCCCGTCACTAAAGGTTTTAACTTTGGCATCACCCAGAGGGACGTTAAGATAATTACATATTTTATTAGACAAATCGAGGCTTGAGTTGCCAGAAAAGATTACATAATCATTCATTATTCATTCCAATGTTTCGTTAATGGTACCTTCGCAAAAAGTCAAAAAACAAACGATTTTTATGAACTCATCTTTATTCCTGACCATAAAAATAATGGCTGGGGTGGGAGGATTCGAACCTCCGAATGCAGGAACCAAAGTCCTGTGTCTTACCGCTTGACGACACCCCATAAACAATATAAAAATTCACTTATAAACTCAAAGGGGTTTCCAAAGGCCCATCTTCAATTTATTAAATCCACAACAAAAACCCGCCAACCTTTATTTAGTGAAAGAACCCTACCTGCTTTTGTTGCACTGCTACTATCAGGAAAAAGGCCGAATACCGAAGATCCGCTTCCAGACATTAGAACGCCCGATGCTTCCTGTTTTACAATAGCCTTTTTAACTTTATTTATTTCAGGATGCATCGAAGAAGCAACATACTCAAGATCATTACAAAGAAACTGCGCATCAAATTCCTGTTTAAGGGATAAGCTCTTAAGTTTTTTTTTACAATTTGTCAATCTTAAATTCAGGTTTTTATACACATCTGCAGTTAAAACACTAAATCCTGGATAAACGATCAAGATCTTATAGGGAAATTTCAAAGGATATTCTTCAAGCTTTTCCCCTATACCGGTTGCTAAAGCAGATTTTTTAAATAAAAAAAAGGGGACGTCTGCACCAATCTCAAGACCCATTGACATTATTTCTTCTTTTGGAAATGGATAGCCGAAGTGGCTGTTTAATGCTGATAACACAGATGCAGCATTACTGCTTCCGCCTCCAAGCCCTGCACCCGATGGAATATTCTTTTCTATATGTATCTTAACACCAACCTTTTTTTTGAAATTCTTAAAAAAAAGGTTGGAAGCTTTTATAGCATGATTTTTTTCATCACATGGAATTTCCGGATCAGTACATGTAAGGGAAGTTGCGCCATTGCCAAAACTAATATGCAATATATCGTATAAACTCACACAACTCATTAATGTTGCAATTTCATGATAGCCATCGGGCCTTTTCCCTGATATGTGTAAGAATAGATTGACTTTCGCCGGAGAAAATACTTCCAATTAATGCTACCTTTTATATTGTGATAATCTTGAGCCAGTTTTAAAACGCCCCATTTCGACCAATCTTAGATTTGGACTCTATCTTGATAACTTAATTTGGAATTTTTACCAAGACATAACCACCCTTATCTCTCCATAAGAAAATATCTAAGGGTTTATTTTTAACTTTGTTTAGCACTTCAGTATATTCTCTTACAGTTTTTACAGATTGGTGATTTATCTCTTTAATAATATCTCCAGGAACTATCCCGGCTTCGGCAGCTTTACCATCGGGATCAATCGCAATAACAATAACACCTTCTTTTTCAGAAATATCATAACGGCGCGCTATTTCAGGAGTCAGATTAGCAACACGGATACCTATTTCATCGGGCTCACCTTTTAAGGAATCTGTCTTTGAGGCTATTTTCCCATCAGTTCTTTTAGCTATTTCCACATTAAATATCTTTTCCTTGCCATCGCGCAAAATATTAATTTTTACATTCTTACCAACGCCCATTTCGGCAACTATTTTCAGAAGAGTTCTGCTTGAGTCGATCTTTTGACCGTTAATCTTGGTAATAATATCCTTCGGCCTTATTCCTGCTTTATCGGCTGGATCTCCTGGAATTACATCGGAAACAAGAACACCTTTTCCACCCTCAATGCGAAAATATTCAGACAGATCAGCAGGTAAATTCTGAATAGTAATACCAAGCCATCCCCTGGTAACATCGCCATGTTTTTTTAACTGATCAACGATCCCCCTGGCAAGATTTATGGGAATCGCAAATCCTATACCCTGTCCACCTGCAATAATAATCGTGTTTATACCTATAACCTCACCATTCATATTCAACAGAGGACCGCCGCTATTACCTGGATTGATGGAAGCATCGGTCTGGATATAATCATCATAAGGACCAGAGCCTATAACTCGGCCCTTTGCGCTGACTATTCCGGCAGTAACAGTGTGCTCCAAACCGAATGGACTCCCTATCGCAACTACCCACTGGCCAACTTTCAGTGCATCGGAATCACCAAGATTCAAAACGGGAAGGCTGTTTTCATCTTTTATCTTAATAAGGGCAAGATCCGTATTCGGATCACGTCCAATAATTTCAGCATTATATTCTTTCTCGTTTTTTAATATAACTTTTATTTTATCAGAATCTTGCACCACATGATTATTTGTAACTATATATCCTTCTTTATCAATTATAAACCCTGAGCCAAGACTGCGCTGCTTAAATTCTCTCTGTTGATCCTGATTGAAGAATTTATTAAAAAAATCATTCATTTGATCATCATCGCTAAATGGACCACCGTGAAACTGTCGGGACATATTTTTTGTTTTCGCAGTTCTGACAGTTTGAATGTTTACAACTGCCGGACTAGCCATCTCCGCAAGAGCGCTGAAACTTTCAGGAACCATTGTTGTTTGAAGAGGCTTTGATTCTTTATTGGATTCCGAAGCATTTGCAAAGATACCTTTGTCATCAATTCTTTTGGTTTTATCATCTGAAACAGAGTTGAAACAGGAAATTCCAAGAATAATAGTTACAAGCGAAAAAACTATAATAATTGTTTTTCGCTGTTTAATCGCAGCAATTTTATTCAGCCACATTTGTGCCTCCTTCAAGTTTAAAACTTCTTGCCAAGTTAATTATGATAGACTCGAAAAAAATCCCGTCAAATATATACATTAAAATTTTACCTGTTAACCCGATAAGATTCTTACTCTGTTCCTTATTTTTTTTCTTTTACATAAATTATTCTCAAATCATAAAGTATGCTTCTTAACATGCGTTCTTCATCTTTTGATAGGTTCCCTTTGGTTTTTTCTTCAAGCATACTCAAAATATCTATAGTCTGCTTTGCAAGGTCGTGATTTTTTTCTTTTTCTCCGGTAGCAGGGTTTTCAAAAAGCCCAAGATTCATAAGTGCGGATGCATTCAGAGACATAATAAAGGTTGGAAAATTAATTTCGGGTAAACATGTTTGAGCCTTTTTTTCATCCGCATTCTTAACTGAAGGTTCAGCTTCCTTTGGTTCTTGTTTTATTGAGTCCTCAAACTCTTTTTTTTCTGCTTTATCATTAACCTTTTCCTGAGAAAAAATTCTCCGGTCATTTATGCTAAAATCTTTTTTATCTTCCGGCATAGTTATTCTCCTTATATTTCCAAGCTCTCAGGTTGCGAGTAAAGAAAACCATCAACAATTCATACTGCAAGACCTCTGCGAAATATCCATATAAAGCAGTGCCGGGGTATCGGACAGCACCCAGATGTGATAAACAAGAATTTTTCAAAGCTCTCAACTCTTTATTAGATATTCCGCTTTCAGATCACTAATTGCTGTCTAATCATAGGCTGCAGCTGATCCAAGCTGTTAAAGCTCAAGCAATGTAACAGTTTTAACCAGTGGCAACGCTTTTAATTCTTCAAGCACAGGTTCTGGAATCGGCAAATCAGTTTTAAGCAATATAATATTTCTCGCTCCTTCCTCTTCCTGCCCTACTTGCATTCTTCCTATATTGATACTGTTCTTACCAAGAACGGTTCCAATGCTTCCGATTGCACCGGGTTTATCAAGATTATGAACAAGAGCAAGATGTCCACTCGGATGCATCTCAAGTCTGAAATTATTTATTCTGACAATTCTTGGATCTTTCTTGCCAAAAATAGTACCTGCAACCACAAAAGTATTATCTGAAGCAACGCCTTTTATGGTAATAAGATTAATAAAATCTTCGGAATCAGCTGTTACTGTTTCCGTAACTTTTATACCTCTTTCCTTTGCAATAAAATTAGCGTTCACAAAATTAACGTCGTCTTTCACAATGGGCACTAGCAGGCCTCTCAAAACGGCTGTTGAAACGGGCGACATGTCAAGACCGTCGAAATTACCTGTATATTCGATGATAATTTCCTTAAAAGGTCCTTTTGAAAGTTGGGTAAGCAAGCTTCCCATCTTGTCAGCAAGTGATAAAAAAGGCCCTATTTTTTTCAATAGCTCTCCGGTAACAGAAGGGACATTAACTGCATTCGCAATAGTTCCGTTTTTTAAATAGTCAATTATCTGGCCGGCAACAGCAGTGGCGACATTCACCTGGGCTTCCTGTGTGGAAGCGCCAAGATGTGGTGTACATATAACCCTGTCCAGCTCAAATAGAAGGGAAGCACCGGGAGGCTCTTTCTCAAAAACATCCAGTGCTGCTCCTGCAACCTTACCTGCTTTTATGGCGTTGTACAGATCGTTTTCATTAATAATTCCGCCCCTGGCACAGTTTATTACCATCACACCTTTTTTCATCTTATCAAATGCATCTTTATTAAGCAGATTTAAGGTATCTTTAAGTTTAGGAACATGAACTGTAATGTAATCGGCTTTGGCATATAACTCATCAAGGGTAACGTATGTATATCCTGCTTTTTCAATTTGCTCCGGAGTAACAAAAGGATCATATACAATAACCTGCATTTTAAGACCACGTGCACGGTCGGCAACAATGGAACCGATCTTTCCAAATCCGATTATGCCAAGAATTTTATTGTACAACTCGCGCCCTTCAAGATTTTTCTTTTCCCATTTTCCCGCCTTAAGAGAAGCTGTCCCCCAGGGGATATTTCTTGTCATGGACATCATCATTGCAATAGCATGTTCTGCGGTTGTAATAACATTTCCTCCGGGAGTGTTCATCACAATCACACCATGTTTGGTAGCCGCCGGAATATCTACATTATCAAGACCAATTCCGGCCCGACCAACAACCTTAAGGCTCTTTGCTGCGCTTAAAAGATCGGCCGTTACTTTTGTGGCACTCCTTATGGCAAGGGCATCATAATCGCCTATAATTTTTTTGAGCTCTTCTGGAGACAAGCCGGGTTTAAAATCAACTTCAATTCCAACTTCATTCTGAAACATCTGTATCCCAACCGGATCCAGATTATCGCTTACAAGTACTTTCATGATTTTTCCTCTCAATATTCTTATAGAACAACAAACATATAATATCCAAATGTCCGCACATCGCGTGATCTATTACTATCTATACCCCATTATCTACTTTTAGATTTTAGAATATAAGATACCAACGGATTATTGTCAAATTATCATAATTAACTGAGCCACTTTCAAAACGTTTCAGTTTGGTCAGGATCAAGGCGGGTTAAAATTTTAACCGCAGGAATACATGGAGTATTTCGAGGATTATAATTTTCACCCAACGCAAAGATCGGCCAAAATGGGACGTTTTGAAACTGGCTCATTAATTTAAATTTCGTACCAATATTTTCCATAAGCATACATCGCCCATAGGCCTGTATTAGATAATACTTGTTTTTATTAGAAATATTTTTATATCTTTCCAAAAGAGCAAAGGATCGGGAGGAAAATCATTATGGCCTGAATCGTAGGTAATCATTGTGCAATTTTTTGCCGCTTTTGAAAGGGCAACTCCGTGCCTATGAGGTATAATTTCATCATGCTTTCCATGGATAACAAGCACCTGTCCGGTATAAAAGCTTAATGTTTTAAGATTATCAAACTTGTCTCGTATCAAAAACCCGGGGACAAAGTATTTTAAAGCAAAAGGTCTGAGACTGGTAAATGTGGACATCAAAATAATGGCCGCTGGAGTACGTTTCTCAGAAAGAGCGCAAACAGCTCCACCACCGATTGATCGGCCGGCAAAAATTATTCGGGAAGCATCTACATCCCTTCTCGCAGCAAGATAGTCGTAAGCAAGAATAAACGCCTCAGTTATGCTTTGCTGTGACGGTGATCCTTCCGAACGCCCATAGCTTGGATATTCTACAAGCAGAACCCCTATCCCGAGATCTGAGAATTCCTTAAGTTCATCAGGCCAAAAATCTATCAATTCTGCATTGCCGTGTGCAAAAACTACGGCCGGTGAAGATTTGTTTGCTTTGTTATTAGCCGGAGGTATATACCATACCTCAACCCTTCCCGATTTGGTTTCAAGAAATTTTTTTTCAACCCCCGTTATGTTTTTACTTTGTTCAGTATATGCTTTTGTTAAAATTCGTGGAAAAACAATCCGCCTTTGAATTAGAAAAAAAAAGCCGCAATAAATCAAATAAATAGATACTATAATTACTAATATTATTATAATCACGTGCAATACTAATCACCCGGTTTTATGCTGATAATCACATATATTTGTTAACGGACAAACCGTACATAAAGGTTTTCTTGCCCTGCATATCTCTCTTCCGAAATAGATAAGCCTTAAGCAAAAATCATTCCATTCTTTTTGGGGTATTATTTTCATAAGATCAAATTCAATTTTAACCGGATCTTTATTAAATGATAAGTTCAGGCGTTGCGAAATTCGTGCTACATGTGTGTCGACTACTATTCCGGGGATATCAAATGCGGCACCAAGTACAACATTTGCAGTTTTTCGGCCCACTCCGGAGAGACCTGTCAGCTCTTCTATCGAGCCAGGAACGATGCTATTATATTTCTCAATAATATCTTTAGAGCAGTTTTTTATATTTTTTGTCTTATTTCTAAAAAAGCCTGTAGATCGAATCAATTTTTCTATTAGTTCATCTGGAGCTTTTGCAAAATCATAAGGGGTTTTAAGCTGGTCAAATAGACTTTTAGTAACTATATTAACTTGCTTATCCGTACATTGTGCAGAAAGTATTGTTGCAACAAGAAGCTCAAAGGCATTTCTGTAATTAAGCTGGGTTTTAACCTCTGGATATCTTTTAGTTAAAATTTGAATTATTTCCCAGATATGGTCCGATGGTTTCATTTTATGACATTTAACATTTTAATATTATTTGTATAACACTATGACATATAAAGTATTTATTGCTTCGCGATAAGCATTACGACCTTTGACGGGAACATCAAATATGGAGCTTAGCAAAACCGGATATGGTAATAAAAATTTATTTTATAGTACTTTTTCATATACCTATATTTGTTTGATTAGCTGCAAAACTGCTTATTATACTTCTCTTCCGCCCAATATCTTAAAGCAGAAAAAATGATTGACATATAGCTTTAACTTTCCTATATATTCTGGCCATTGTAAAGCACTATATTATCATCATAATGATAATTAAAGAAGAATTAGAAAATGCATAGAAAATATATGTAGAGGAGGTGAAGTGTCTTTAAGGTTTTTAGTCTTTTTTTTAAATGATTAATAATAAACAATAAAGGGGGTTTTTAATGAGTGCAACTATACAATTTGCATTAGGATGCGGTATATTAGGCGTTATATACGCAATTATAACTGCAATCTGGGTGTCAAAGCAGGACGCAGGAAATGCTAAAATGCAGGAAATATCAAATGCAATTAAAGAGGGCGCATATGCATTTCTTGGACGTGAATATAAAACAGTAGCGGTAGTTGCTGTAATACTGGTTATCCTTATTTATCTATTTGGTCTTGGCAAGTGGACGGCCATCGGCTTTATCGTTGGTACTGTTGGATCAGCGTTGGCCGGTTTTGTAGGTATGTGGGTTACTGTAAGAGCGAACGTACGCACAACACAGGCTGCAAGCAAAGGTCTCCAGGCTGCTCTCGGCCTTGCCTTTAAAGGCGGCTCGGTAACAGGAGTTATGGTCGTTGGCCTTGGAATTATAGGACTCGCCGGTTTTTATTACGTTGTAAAAGCGGCGGATCCGGAACATGCAACCCATGCTCTGATAGGACTTGGATTTGGATGCTCGCTCATGAGCGTTTTTGCCCGTATTGCAGGCGGCATCTACACAAAGGCTGCCGACGTTGGAGCTGACCTTGTAGGTAAAGTTGAGGCCGGAATTCCTGAAGATGATCCTAGAAATCCTGCGGTTATCGCAGATAACGTTGGTGACAACGTAGGCGACTGCGCAGGCATGGCGGCAGATCTTTATGAAACATATACCGTTACTCTTGTTGCGGCTATGTTGCTTGCAAAGACGGTTTTCGGCGATGGTAGTCCGTGGATTGAATTTCCGTTGATGCTTGGTGGAATCTCAATCATTGCTTCAATTATCGGAACATTTGCGGTAAAGCTTGGCAAAAGCCAGTATATTATGGGTGCGTTATACAAAGGCCTTGCTGTTTCAGGCATACTTGCCGCAGTGGCCTTTTATGTTGTGACAGGTTTTTTCTTAAAAACTTTGTCGGCTGAAACAATTGCCGCATATCCTTCATTTACACAGATGAACGTTTTTCTGATGGCGCTTATTGGCCTTGTGCTGACAGGCCTGATCGTTGTTATCACAGAGTATTTCACTGCAGCAGACCGTCCTCCGGTACAACACATTGCAAAAGCCAGCCTTACCGGTCATGGAACAAACGTAATCGCAGGGCTTGCGGTAAGTATGAAAGCAACTGCTGCACCGGTTATAGTAATTGTTTTGGCAATCCTTGGTTCCTATCATTTGGGCGGCGGATTTTCAGGAGCAGAAGATGCTGCTAAAGGCGGTCTTTTTGCTATTGCTCTTGCCGCTGTTTCCATGCTTTCGATGACAGGTATCGTAGTTGCTATCGATTCTTATGGTCCTATTACCGACAATGCCGGTGGTATTGCCGAAATGTCCGGATTGCCCGAAGAAATCCGCAACATTACTGATCCGCTGGATGCAGTCGGAAATACAACAAAGGCTGTAACAAAGGGTTATGCCATAGGTTCGGCTGCACTTGCGGCTCTTGTCCTTTTTGCCGAATACTCACGTTCATTTCCTGAGGTGATTCTTTTTGATCTTTCAAATCCGATGGTTTTGGCCGGTCTTTTTATCGGTGGTCTGCTTCCATACTATTTTGGTTCTCTTCTTATGGAGGCTGTTGGAAAAGCAGCTGGCAGCATTGTTGAAGAAGTTAGAAGGCAGTTCCGTGAAATCCCGGGAATTATGGAATATAAGGCAAAACCGGAATACGGCAAGTGCGTTGATATCGTAACAAAAGGCGCTATCAAGCAGATGATGCTTCCTGCTCTTATACCGGTTGTTGTTCCAATTTTGGTTGGTTTTTTTCTCGGTAGAGAAGCTCTTGGTGGAGTTCTTATCGGAAGTATCTTAACCGGTCTTTTCCAGGCTATCGCCATGACAAGTGGCGGCGGTGCATGGGATAATGCCAAGAAATCCTTCGAAGACGGTGTTACCGATGACAATGGTGTTGTTCACAAAAAAGGTAGCGAAGGCCACAAAGCATCCGTTACAGGTGATACAGTAGGCGATCCTTACAAGGATACAGCCGGTCCTGCTATCAACCCGATGATCAAGGTTATCAACATCGTTGCTCTTTTGATTGTTCCTCTGATCTAATTGTGATGGTTAAGTAAAACCGATTGTTTTATATGTTCAAAAGGCCGTTCTTTTAAAAAGGACGGCCTTTTGCATTATTTCGTTTTATTATTAAAACTACATTAAATGTAATCAAATAAACCTATATAACATGATAAATATTCCCAAAAAAGTAAGTGCATTAGGTCTTTGTTCAGGTGGACTGGACAGTATTTTGGCCGCATTGATTCTGCGTAAACAACAGATTGAAGTTGAATGGATAACTTTTGAAACTCCGTTCTTTTCTTCCCTAAAAGCAAAAATTGCATCAAAAACAACCGGCATTCCTTTAACTGTCAGAAATATTACTGAAGAATACATGAAAATGCTGAAAAGTCCTCATTGCGGATATGGTAAAAATATGAATCCATGCATAGATTGCCATTCTTTAATGTTTGAGATAGCAGGTAGCCTCATGGAACAAAAAGGGATTGATTTTCTTTTCAGCGGGGAAGTGTTAGGACAGCGGCCTATGTCTCAAACATCATCCTCGCTTAGGTATGTGGAAAAGCACTCCGGATACGAGGGCTATATACTCAGGCCCTTATCTGCAAAAAGATTAGATCCTACAATACCCGAAATAGAAGGGCTTGTTGACAGGGATCTTCTGCTTGATATTACAGGAAAGTCGAGAAAGCCTCAGATAGCTCTTGCAGCAGAATTTGGGATTTCAGATTATCCTGCTCCTGCTGGCGGATGTCTTTTGACCGACAAAGAATTTTCTAAACGATTAAAGGACCTTTTTGCGCACCAGGAATATTATCTGGAAAACGAGCTGCATTTATTAAAATTTGGCAGGCATTTCCGAATCAATAAAAGCACAAAAATAATAGTCGGGAGAAACAAATCCGATAATGAAAGCATAGAAAAGCTATTTAACCCATCTTCGGATATTATGTTCAAGATAAAAGACTTTCCCGGACCATTGGCAATAATGCCCAATGGCGGAAGCAATGATACAATAATACTTGCGGCATCTATATGTTCAGGATACAGCAAAGCCCCGGAATTATCACAAATCGACGTTGTCACAATAACTCCTGACAGCAGCAGAACCATAAAAGTACTTGCTATACCTCCGGAGAAAATACGGCACCTCATGATACAGTAATACAATGCAAATCAACAAGTTCTTGCTTTAAGTTGACCGCATGCTGCCGAAATATCCCGCCCTTTACTATGCCGGATTACAGCAGTAAAATTATTATTTAGAAGAATTTCCTGAAATCTCCGAATTTCCGTTTCCTCCGGTCTTTTAAATTCGCTTGCTTCATACTCATTGAAGGGAATCAGATTTATTTTTGATTTAACGGACCTTAACAGTTTTGCAAGACATTTTGCATCAGCAGGAGAATCATTGATACCTTTTATTAGAATATATTCAAAAGTTATCCTGTTTCTGGGTTTCAAATCATACACACGGCATGCCTCAATCAGGTCTTCGATGGGATATTTTCTGTTTATCGGCATTAGCATATCTCTTGTTTCGTTGTCTGCGGCATTGAGCGATACTGCAAGATTAACTCCGGCATCCTTTCCAAGATCTTTTAAAAAAGGCACAAGGCCTGCTGTTGATACAGTAATCTTTCGTTTTGAGAAGCCAAGACCGGCGTCTTTAGACGAAATTGAATCTATTGCTTTTATAACATTTTTATAGTTTGCAAGCGGTTCTCCCATTCCCATTAAAACAATATTTGAAAGACGCAATTTAGCACCTGCTACTTCATTTTGAATATCCCGTACCTGAGACACAATTTCAGCCTTAGTAAGATTCCTGACGAAACCTCCTCTTGCTGTTAAGCAAAATCTGCATCCCTGAGCACATCCAACCTGGCTTGAGATGCATAAAGTATAGTGATTCTTTTCAGGAATAAGTACACTTTCAATATAATTTCCATCTGTTAATCCGAACAGGTATTTTTTTGAACCATCACTTGATATCTCAATCTTTTGTTTATCAAGACGGTTTATTGTAAAGTGATTCGAAAAAATGCTTCTTAATTCAAGGGCGATATCTGTCATTTCCTCAAATGTATCAACCTGTTTCAAATAAATCCATTTAAAGATCTGATGAGCTCTGTAGGCTTCAATTCCCTTTTCTTTTAACCATAAAGAAAGTTCTTCTTTTGTCAGGTCAATAATATTTTGTTTTAGTTTTAAATCCATAAATAATATCTTGCATATGTTTGCTTGCTTAAAATCGATTAAAACTACTTACAGGCGAAAATAGCCAGCTTTTTATACTTATGAATCATGCCGTTAAAGCATTACATTGTCAAGTTCCGGAATGTGCTCAAAAATAATATAACTGCTGTCATGTTTGATATTAATCAAAAATCCTGCCATTGTAATATTGTGGATTTTTATCTGAGTTTTCTATATAAACACAAGATTCCGTTGATCATGATAAATCAAGCTGATAGAGTGATTACAGTAAAATTTCCCGTGCAATTAAGCGCATGAATCGTGTTTGAGGTTTTATAAAGTTGGAAAACCTCATTATTCTTTATTCCGGCAAAGGCCTGAATTCTGTTATATTAATTTGTTATAGCTTGTCGTCACTCCGATTTTCACCGAAGTGACGACTTTTTATGAATCCAATATATTTACGGAGTGTTATAATTGGAGACAAGGGAAGAAAAAATAAAACCTTTCAGGCTTGCAAAGTATTTCACTTTTTCAAGTCTTATTGTCTTGTTTGCGGGAATTATGGTGCTTACAGCTTTAAATACTCACTGGATTAAAAAGACACAGCAAAAAAAGAGTGAAGAATATGCATTTCTCATTGCTGCAAATCTGAATCACCAGCTTTTTACGCAGTTTATTCTTCCGGTTTCGCTTAAATACGGAAAAATACAGCTTCGAAATAAAGAGCAATCTCAAATTATAGATAATGTTATTCGCAGTACCCTTCACGGCTATAAAGTGGATAATGTAACAATTTATGGTATTGATAAAAATATCGTTTCATACAGTTTCGATAAAAATTTATTGGGGAAGGAAAATTTAGGCGGACAGGAATATTATAATGCACTTTCAGGCGAGTCTACAACAAAATTGGTTCAAAAAGGAAATTTTATTGAAATCCTTCTTGGTTTTCACTCGAAAAACATAATGACCACTTATACACCGCTTCGCATTGAGAAAGCACATCCCGGACCCGAAGGTCCAATAATAGGCGTAATTGAAATTGAACAGGATTTATCCGAAGATTATATAAGGATTTTTAAGTTTCAGTTTGTTGTGATTGTTATGATAACTGTTGTCCTGTGCTGCCTTTTTGGCTTTCTTGTTTTTGTTGTAAGAAAAGGAGAGAAAATAATTGAAACCCGCGCTGTGGAGCGTCTGGTCCTTGAAGAACAACTCAGACGGGCTGAACATTTGTCAACCATAGGTGAAATGGTAGCGGGTATTTCCCATGAGATTAGAAATCCTTTGGGAATTATCAAAAGTTCGGCCGAATTTTTAAAGAAAAAAATTGCCGTTCTTGATCCTTCTAACCCGGTTCCTGACATAATAATTGAAGAATCCGTTCGCCTGAATAATATAATAACTGATTTTTTAAATTTTGCTAAACCAAAAACTCCAAACTTGATACCTTGTAGCATAGAAGGCATTATTGAAAAAAACCTTAATTTTTTATCGCAACAGTTTGAAGAAAAAGGCATTACAGCCAAAATAGAAAAAACATCCGACATTCCGGAAATATCTGTCGATTCCAATATGATCTATCAGGCATTTTTAAACATTCTTATTAATAGCATACAATCTATGCCTGATGGAGGGAAAATATATGTCAAAATCACTTCTGATCCTAACTGTATTAATATTGTTGTTGAAGATGAGGGAACAGGAATTCCTGAAAATTATTTAAAAAAGATATGGGACCCATTTTTCACCACCAAAGAAAAAGGAACGGGTCTTGGTCTTATAATTGCTAAAAATATATTTGAAGCCCACAATGGCAAAATTCAAATCTCAAACAGGTCTACTCGAGGGGTTAAAGTCTTAGTAATAATTCCTGTTTAATAAGGACAGCACTTATGGAAACAATTTTAATTGTTGATGATGAAAAAAATTATCCCCTGATAATAAGCGCAATTCTTGAAGAAGAAGGATATGAAACATTAGTTGCAAACAATGGTCTTGCAGCTTTGGAAATTATTAACAACTCGGATATCGATCTTGTTCTTACAGACATGAAAATGCCTCTAATTGATGGAATAGAACTTTTGGAAAGAATAAAAATATCAGATCCCGATCTTCCTGTTATAATGATGACAGCCCATGGAACTGTCGAAAAAGCTGTAGAAGCCATGCAAAAAGGCGCTTATAATTATATACTGAAACCATTTGATAATGAGCGACTAATTCTTTTTGTTAAAAAAGCTATTAAGATTTACAGTATTATCAATGAAAACAGACGTCTTCGCAATGTGGTTCAGTCGCAGTATAAATTTGGCAATATTATCGGTAAAAGTAAATCCATACGAGATGTTTTTGAAACTATACAAAAAGTGTCGCCAACATCAGCAACTGTTTTAATAGAAGGAGAAAGCGGTACCGGAAAAGAGCTTGTCGCAAAATCCATTCATTTTAACAGTCCAAGGAGTGAAAAACCTTTCATACCCGTGAATTGCTCTGCTTTTGCTGAAAATCTTCTTGAGAGCGAGTTGTTTGGTCATGAAAAAGGCGCCTTCACAGGAGCTGTTGCCATGAAGAAAGGAAGATTCGAATTAGCTGATAACGGCACCCTTTTTCTTGATGAAATATCCGAATTGTCGCAGGGCCTCCAGGTAAAACTGCTTCGCGTATTACAGGAAAGAACTTTTGAAAGAGTAGGGGGAGTTAAGCCGATTTCGGTAAATATCCGCATTATTGCAGCAACAAACAAGCACTTAAAAGAGGAGGTCAGGCGGGGAAGTTTCAGGGAAGATCTATTTTATCGCCTTAATGTTCTTAATATCAACATTCCGCCTCTAAGGCAAAGGTTGGAAGATATACCTCTTCTTGTTGATCATTTCATAAAAAAATACGCCATACAAAGAAAAACAGGAGAACCTGTAACTGGTCTTGATGCGGAAGTTGAGCGTCTTTTATATGATTATACCTGGCCCGGAAATGTTCGCGAACTTGAAAACTTTATCGAACGGGCTATCATATTGTGTGCCGACAACAAAGTAAGGGTTTCCGACCTTCCAAGAGAATTTAGGGATAATGTATACAATACGCTGCATTTTGAAGGAATCCCAGCTAATGCAAAATTATATGAAACTCTTGATTTAGTTGAGCAAATAATGATTAAAAGGGCTATGAAAATGGCAAACAATGTTCAGGCGCATGCTGCTGAATTGCTTGGTATAGGAAAAAGCGGACTTAATCAAAAATTGAAAAAGTTTAATATTGATGCGGTTAAAGAACTATAAATAAAGCACATAACCCGGTTTAAAAAAATAAACCCAAGCAATCTCTTTAAAATCAACATATTGTGTGAATCTTCACGAATATGAGTTCAAAATATTGAACTTGCTAATATTGATATGGAATATAGATAAAAATCTATTAATGAATAAAAGAGGAAATAAATAATTATAACTATCTTGAATTCACAGCATAATGAAGTTATCTATTGCTGCAGATAAAAAATAAACAAAAAATGGCAGGATATTTGCAACTACTTATATTAAACCCGATAATAATTCTTCTTTCCTCCTTAGCGGTCAACCTGATTAATTTCGGTTGGCCGCTATTCTTTTAGAAAGATCAAGATTCATGTTCTTTGGCAATAACAAAATAAAATGAATCTGTAAAATCAGAACAAATCTTTTTATAAGCTTCCTTGCTCTTTTTTTCATCTCCCATTATGGCAAAAAGCCTTCCAAGATTAAAATAGGCTTCATCTTTCAAAAAATTATCCGGTTCTGATACAATCTTTTCAAAATAATTTGCAGCGGATTTATAATCCTTTTTTTCTTCAAAAGCATACCCAAGACTGTTTATTATCTCGCATTTAACAAACCGGTTTTTATCAAAATCTATAAGCGCTTTACCGTATAGGCCGATCGCATCGTCTATCTCTCTGGCATTATAGCAAATATTTGCAAATTCAAGCCTTGCTGTTTTGCCTCCGCTATTACCTGAATATTTATCTATAATGTTCTTAAAGTCGGCTTTAACTTCATTCAAAGCTTTTTCATGTCCGTTTTTGTTAAGAGAAATATTATAATCTCGCATACTGTTTTCAAGCATTGCAAAAGCTTTGCTTTCGGACTTGTGGGAAAAGTATCCATATCCGGAAAAGACAATTGCAACAAGCACCATCGCGCATATAATATATAACAATTGAATCTGATGTTTATTCGCAAGGTGTAATAATTTGGATGAAATAGTTATAAACTCATCAGGTTCATTTAAAAGCGCTTTTCTTGTTATTTTTTTCTTTGCCATTAAGTTTCTCCAACTATCATTTACTTCAGTATTCTTTTAATTCTATCCCAGCCATCTCCAGGTATATTAGCTCCTACAACTTGACAAACTTCATATCCACACGCCGACCCTAATTTACCACATTTTTCAAGGTTGTACCCATTTACAAATCCGAATAAAAAGCCAGCCGCCCATAGATCGCCTGCTCCTGTAGTATCTAAAGCAAACCCGCTTCCCATTGGCTCAACTTTAATAACTTCGCCCTTGTAAGATATATAACTTCCACGTTCCCCAAGCTTAAGTACCGCTATTTCCGCCCGTTTTGAAATAACATCAAGAGCCAACAGTTCATCTCTATAACCTGTAAAGGCAAATGCTTCATCCTCATTTGCAAGCAATATATCCACATAATCATCAACTATATTGTCAATGAAATCTTTATGTTCTTCTACAACTGTAAAACTTGCAAGATCTAACGAAATAATTGCACCTGCTGCTTTTGCGTTGCTTAAAGCAGATATTATTAACTCTTTATTAAACAACAGATAGCCCTCTATATGTACAACCACAGCCCCTTTGAAACAATTAATTGTAATTTCTTCAGGCCTTGTTTCTGAAGATGCGCCAAGGCAGGTAAACATCGAACGCTGAGCATCAGGCGTTACTATAGAAAGAACTCTTCCGGTAGGAGAAGAACAAGTAAAAATATGTGATTCAACATTATTATTTTTTAAATCATTTTCAAAAAATTTACCCAGTTCGTCTTCACCCAATTTTCCTACAAAGCGAGCTGTTCCGCCTAGCTTGCCTATTCCCACGATTGTATTGCATGCAGAGCCTCCTGTTACTATGCTAGGCTTTTTTGTTACCTGAGATAATGTATTTTCAATAACATCATCACTAACCAGAGTCATGCCACCCTTTACAGCCCCGGCTTTTGCAAGAAACTCTTCATCTTCAAGAGCAAGAATATCAATAAGAGCTGACCCTATACCAACTACAAGTTTTCCACTATTCTTTTCGTTAAAATCGTCAATCATTTATTATCCTTAAGCTGGTATCTTATTGGAGTTGATATTTAGCTTACCATTCTAAATAATAATTGATAGACTCGTAAAAAAGCCCATCAATAAATAATACTTAATTTAGTGTTTCCGTATCCTGCAAATTTATATTGAGTTTTCCAAAAAAAGATAATTAATTTTTCTTCTAAAGTAGCAAAGATAATATTTAGCACACTATTATTTTACTATATTACTATATAGTTATTATATGTACCAAAATTATTCTGACAAAGTTGATCATTATCCGGATCCTTTTGCCATTGTCCATCCACTAGAAATCTGTATTCATATCTTCCAGGATTAAGAAAAATCGTTTTTTTCCAAACATCACTGTTTTCTTTTTTCATGGGATGCTTTTTTTCATTCCAATTATTAAAATCACCCATTAAAGAGACATTCTTTGCTTTGTGAGCTTCGATAATAAAAGTTATTCTTCTTTTGCCAGCTGTAGCTTTTATTTTTTCTTTTTCCATAGAAGCCTCCTTTATATATATATTATCTTCTCATTTAAAATGGTTATAGAATAATGAGTTTGAGTTCAGCATAATACTTTTCGAGTAGCAGGATGGAATACCAGATTGCAATTATTCTTTTAAATCAATATATTGGATATTTTTAATATTTATAAAGCCTATTGTCAAGATATTTGTTCTTGCCTGTCAGAAGCAAATAAATAGTTTAGTATTTATAGATTATATCTATATCTTATTTAATTAACTCAATTTTATTTTGATTAGCTTAAATCACTCAAAAAACCACCGATTAAATTCTAACGGACCGGATTTATGACAATCGCTATAAGGCATTTTTCAATAGTCTTCTATTAAATCAAAAAAAAGAGGTTACAGTACAATACTGTAACCTCTTTTTTTCCGTTTGGTAGCGGGGGCTGGATTTGAACCAACGACCTTCGGGTTATGAGCCCGACGAGCTACCAGACTGCTCCACCCCGCAATAATTTTTACTTATTTTAAGAATGCCCCTTAGGATATTTTTTTAAAAAGCTAAATAAAGGGTTTTTCTCCCATCGCTTGAATATAATTCAAACGACTCCATCCTCCCTATTAGACACCAGCTTCTTAAACGCCTCTATCCTGTTGATACTCTTTTTAAGAGTGTACCTTTATTAGTTAATCATCTCTAATAAGTCAAGCTGTTTATTTTCGATAAGCAGAAGATAATTTATTGCGCACAGTTGGCAAATTATAACATAATGTAACTCTTAGTTTTTTATTCGTTAAAAAACCAGAAAATAAATTATTTACGCTCCCTCTTCATATTTAAAGGAGACCTGAACCCTTGCCCTGAATGCAGCAATTTTCCCTTTTTCAATCTTCATATCCAGTTTTGTAATTTCTGCGATTCGTAATTCCCGAAGAGATTTTGACGCCCTTTCAACAGCATTTTTTGCTGCCTCTTCCCATGATTTTGTACTTGTCCCGACCAGTTCAATTATTTTGTATACACTCTCAGCCATTTTGTCCTCCTTATTAAGTTTGTGGTTATTGGTTAATGCTGTTTATTGAAAACAAAAGCTTAATAAAAACTCTGTTGCATTAGAAAACCAAAAATTGAAGATTTAGAGGTTGAATCTGGTGTAACAAAAAAAATACGCGCTAATATCGGAAATCCCAACTCTCCTCTTGAATATAATTAAGGAGGTCATACAATCATTTAGTGGATTTAAATTGATAAAACACTTACGAGTATTTAAAATTTATAACTAAAAAATAAATAAGTCAAATTAAATTTGACTTTATGGTAGTTGCCGTTATCAATATATTTGTTTTTCAGATATCCATTATTTATAGCTTAGCAAGAAGTTGAAATAAAAATTTAAGCAGCAGGAAAGGATTCTTTCCCATTAAATCAATTTCATGATTCTTTACTGTTGTAGTTTAAATGGTTTTATTTTCAAACTGTTGATGAACTTTTTAAAAGTCCATCCATTTTTGACATTATTGCTTCCGGTGATGAGGACAAAACTGTTTTGTCGTTTTTTATAAGTATATATTTTGTCTTTCCGGTGTGCCCGGAAACAATTTCAAGTCTTGATGGGGAAACTGAAAGAATTTTTGCAAGATACTTAATGCACATACTGTTTGCAGAGCCGTCAACCGGGGCAGCTGTAAGTTTTATTTTCAGCGCATCTCCAAAAAGTCCAGCTATCATGTTTTTTGAAGATCGGGGCAGAATATATACCTTAAAAATTATACCTTCGGAACTTTTCCTGAAATAAAGCATTATAAAGCAGGATCACTTTTTCTTATTGAGTCTATGATGCTTGTTGAAGAAATGTTTTTCTTAACTTGAATAATAACAACTTGACCTCCGTATTTTTCGACAATATCACGTCCGTATACTTCTTCAGATGAGTAATTGCTTCCCTTGGTAAGTACGTCAGGACGCACGGTTTCAATCAGGTTTCCAAGTTTATTTTCCGGAAAAACGACAACATAATCAACGCTGTCAAGCGCGCTCAATATCCTTACTCTTTCTTTAGCCTTGATTACCGGCCTTCCGTTTCCTTTCAGTTTTTTTACCGACTCATCATCATCAATTGCGACTATCAGGACATCGCCTTCTTTTTTTGAAGCTGAAAACAAGTTGATATGACCGGCATGCAAAAGGTCGAAACAGCCGTTTGTGAATACTATTTTCTTCCCTTTTCCCTTCAGGTCCTGAACCAGAGAGGGAAGCTCGAACAGATTTTTTTGCTTTATTCTGTAGTCATCGGTGCTAACAGTCAACGCGGCTGATAATTCTTCTTCTGATACAGTGGCTGTTCCTATCTTTCCTACAACAATTCCGGCAGCAGTATTTGCTATTGAAGCTCCAACCTTAAGCGATGTGCCGGATGCCGTGCAAAGTCCAAGAACGGCAGCAACTGTATCGCCGGCTCCTGAAACATCAAATACCTGCCTTGCTTCTGAGCTGATTTTATAGGGCTTTTTGTTTTCTTCGAAAAGAATCATACCATCTTTGCCGCAGGTAATAAGAACGTTTGCGATACCAGTGCTTTCAATGATTTTTTTACCCGCCTTTACCAGCGAGGAATTATTTGTTATTTCTATTCCTGATGCAAGGGCCGCTTCTTTTATGTTGGGAGTAATAAGGGTAACACCTGAGTATTTTGAATAATCAAGACCTTTGGGATCCGCTATGGTTATTCTTCCGGTTTTTTTTGCTGTTTTAACTGTTCTTGCCACTAATAATTTACTGATCAATCCCTTGCCGTAATCGGAAATAAGCACCACATCCGCCTTTGGGATTTTCTTTTCAATAAAATGCGCAATTTTATCAAAAGTATCATCTGAAATTGTTTTTATTGTTTCTCTGTCAATCCTTAAAACATGCTGGTTTCCCGCAATAATTCTTGTTTTTCGTGTTGTAGGTCGTCCGGGTTCCTGAATTATTCCTTGTACGTCAACTCCAAGAGCGGTGAATTTCTTAAGCAGCAGGTTCCCGCTCCTGTCACCTCCAATAACACCGGCAGCAAAAACTTCAGCCCCGAGTGCTACAAGATTATTTATTACATTGCCTGAGCCTCCCAAAGTTGAGTCTTCTTTCTTTACTGCTATAACAGGAACCGGAGCTTCAGGAGATATCCTGTCGACATCACCCCATAGGTATTCGTCAATCATCAGATCGCCGATAACAAGTATTTTACAGTTTTTAAATTTTGAAATATCTATTTCCATATTAAATTTCGGCTAAGCTTTTTTTTATGACATCAACAACACAACAGGGCGGCCGAACAATTTTCCTGTCTATATTGACAAATGCGTGCTTTGAAGAGCCCGTTGCCTGTACTGTCTTTCCATCTTCATTTAATATACGGTAAGTAAACTTCATCCCGCCCTTAAAACTTGTATCAAGAGTTGTCTCAATTATCAGAAGATCGTCATATTTAACGGGAGATAAAAATTTACACTGAATCTCGGACAGAGGCATAAAATATCCCTTTTCTTCTATAGCCTTATAAGTCAATCCCAAATTCCTGAACATTTCCCCGCGCCCCATCTCAAACCAGCGCAGGTAATTTGCGTTATAGGCATACCCCATGTTATCGGTGTCACCGTAAATAACCCTGTATGTAATCCTGCTTTTTAGCATAAACTTACCTTGTTTAATCTGAACTCTCTATCAGTAAAAACCATTATGACCTGCATAAAACGCTACAAATAAAAATTTGTTGGAATTTTTACGAGCCTATCAAATTTTAAAGCAGGCAATCAGTTTCCAGCAATTTTTTTAGCTCTTTATAGTTATATGTAATAGGAAGTTCAGGAAAATCTATTTTAAAATTATCGGGCGGTCTGAAAAGAATCCCGCGGTCTGCTTCTTTTAGCATGCCTATATCGTTATATGAATCTCCAACGGCTATAACCTTGTAGTTAAGACTTTTTAATGCAATTACCGCTTTTTTCTTGCCTTCCTTTTGACGCAAAGTATAATCTTCAATCGAACCGTCCGGGCCTATTACAAGAGAATTACAAAAAAGCGCAGGCCATCCGAGCTTTTTCATCAATGGCCCTGCAAACTGAACAAATGTATCTGAAACAATAATTACCTGTGTTACTGATCTAAGCCAGTAAAGAAACTCTGCAGCTCCTTCAAGCGGGTTTATCATTTCAATAACTTTTTGTATATCGGTTATATTAAGATGTTCTCTTTCTATTATTTTTAGCCGTCTTTTCATAAGAACATCATAATCTGATATATCCCGTGTGGTAAGTCTTAGCTCTTCAATTCCTGTTTTTTGTGCTACATTAATCCATATTTCAGGCACAAACACACCTTCAAGGTCACAGCATACAATGTGCATAAATCACCTTTTTCGTAATCGGATGTTAAATAGCTAACAACGGCATATCTTGTTTTGATTGCCGCTGATCGCTATTTAATATTCTTTATAATTTTATTATCCACCCGAAAAAACATAATCTGTTTAATCCTCGTCACTGTCATCTTCAATCCTTATAAGTGCGGGTTTTGAGCTTACAACATCAAGTTTTGATATTTCATCAAGAGCCTTCTTGACATTTTCTTCCCTGCAAAGGTGCGTAAACATGACAATTGGCACTGAACCGTTTGTTTTACGCCCTTTCTGGTGAACCGACTTTAGGCTGATTCCATACTTTCCCAAAATACCGGATATTTTCGAAAGGACTCCAGGCCTGTCTTGAGATGAAAAGCGGAAATAATAATGAGTGGAAATTTCATCAACCGGCATAATTGGGATATTCCGGATATTTGCCATCTGGCAGGAAAGCAAGGGAACTCTTCCGACCGAACCGCATAGAATATTTCTGGCGAGATCGGCCGCATCGCTTATGACTGCGCTGGCCGTGGGCATCATACCTGCTCCCTTTCCATAAAGCAGAATATCCCCGACAGCATCTCCTGTAATAGTAACCGCGTTAAGCGAGCCGTTTACATTTGAAAGCAGATTTTGAAAAGGGATCATTGTCGGATGTACTCTTGCCTCAACGGAATTTCCCCTGTGCTTGCTTATTGCAAGAAGCTTAATCCTGTATCCAAACTGACCTGCAAACTCAATATCAAGGGGAGTTATCTTTGAAATGCCTTCTATGTAAATATCTTTTAAATTAATCTCCATTCCATAGGCAATCGAATTAATAACAGCCAGCTTGTGGGCTGTATCAAGACCTTCAATATCAAGCGTGGGGTCAGCTTCCGCAAAACCTTTTTTCTGAGCTTCCAGTAGAGCTGCTTCGAAAGTACTTCCATCATCTGTTATTTTTGAAAGGATGTAGTTGCATGTTCCGTTTAATATTCCTGTCATCGAGTTTACCTGGTTTCCGACGAGTGATTCTCTGAGGGTTTTTATTATCGGCATACAACCCCCGACGCTTGCTTCATAAGCAACATCAACACCCTTAACTATGGCAGCTTTAAATATTTCGTTTCCGAAAGAAGCAAGCAGAGCTTTGTTTGCCGTTACTATCTGTTTTTTGTTATCTATCGCCCTTAAAATCAAATCTTTCGATATCTTCTCGCCGCCGATCAATTCAATAATTATATCTGTTTCGGGATCATCAACAACTTTGAAAGCATCGCTGACAAATACCCCTTCGGCAAAACTTATGCCTCTATCAAGGCTTACATCTAAATCTGCAACATACTTCAATTCCAGCTCAGCTCCGATTCTGGAACTGATAAGATCTTTTTTCTCAAGTAATATTCTGGCAACCCCTGTCCCAACTGTTCCGCAACCAAGCAAACCTATATTAATTTTTCTCATAAAATCAATTCCTGCCCGGCAAAGCAAACCCCGGTAATCAAACCATACGCAGTAAGTTGTTAATGCCTTTTCGGCACCCTTAATGTTTTCCACATAGAGGGAATCTTTTGCTTACAGCACTTTTCTTAAACCTCGAATGGCCTGGTTAATACGCATTGTGTTTTCAATAAGTGCAAAACGCACATATTCATCCCCGTACTCCCCAAACCCGAGACCAGGTGAAACAGCAACCTGCGCTTCCTTTATAATTAACTTTGAAAATTCCACTGAACCCATCTTAATATATTGGTCCGGGATTTTAGCCCATACAAACATAGTTCCCTTCGGGCTTTTAATATTCCAGCCTATACGGTTAAGGCCATTTATAAGAGCATCTCTGCGCTCTTTGTAAGTATTGCATATATCTTTTACACAATCCTGCGGGCCATTTAATGCAATAATGGATGCTATCTGAATCGGCTGGAAGACACCATAATCAAGGTAGCTTTTAATCCTGCGCAATGCAGCAACAATTTCAGGATTTCCTACACAAAAGCCAACTCTCCAGCCAGGCATGTTATAGCTTTTTGAAAGAGAAAAGAATTCAACGCCAACATCCTTTGCCCCTTTAACCTGAAGAAAACTAGGGGCAACATAGTCATCGAAAATAAGGTCTGCATATGCAAAGTCATGGATAACCATGATGTTATGTTCCTTTGCATAATCTACGATCTTTTCAAAAAAATCTATATTTACTACCTCGGTGGTAGGATTATGAGGATAGCTGATTATCAAAACTTTAGGTTTGGGCCATGTCTGCCGTGTGGCATCAATAAGATTTTCAAAAAAATCACAATCCGGTCCTACCGGTATTCCACGAACTTCTCCTCCTGCAATAATTGCAGAAAACGGATGAATAGGATAAGTCGGTGTAGGAGTAAAAACCACATCTCCTGGTCTTATGGTAACAAGAATAAGGTGGGATAACCCTTCTTTTACCCCTATGGTAACAATAGCCTCATTATCAGGATCAATATCAACATCAAACCGGCGCTTATACCAGCTTGCGATAGCCATTCTGAGCTTGGTTATACCCATTGAGGCTGAATAACGGTGATTGTGCGGCTTTTGGGCAGCTTCAATCAATTTATCAATAATATGCTGGGGAGCCCCAAGATCGGGATTTCCCATACCGAGATCTATTATATCCTGTCCCGCATGCCTGGCATCCATTTTTATTTTGTTAACGGTTGCAAACACATACGGAGGCAAACGGTCCAGCCTGGCAAACTTATTCATAATATAAGCCTCATCTTGCTTAACATTGTCAAATTTAATCCTAAACTTCCGCCTAATACATTATGAGCAAAAAAACTTATAGTTCTGTTTATAACATTAATCTTAAACGCTCTTTCCATAATTGCCGACTTCTTTTTTTGATGCCTTTATAAAAAATAAAACAGAAACGGTTTTATGAAGTCGTCAGGGTTAACGGATTTATTACGCGTCCGTCAAGATTAATTTCTTTGCATAGTTACAACATATAGCGTTTTATGTCAAAAAAATTGTTTTGACTTTTAAATGAAACCGGTTTATTTATATATGGTTTTTAACTACTTGCCCTAATCTGCTGATAATCAGCATCATATTTTCCTTAATAAATGACAGCTTTTTTAAGTTAACTAATTTAAAAGTACCGGATTCTATTTAATGAAATGGAAGATAACATGACAAAATCTCTGACTTATGCCGATGCAGGTGTTAATATAGATAAAGCGAACAGTCTGGTAGAATCTATAAAAGAAATTGCAAAAAGAACAAACAGACAAGGAGTTATCGGGGAAATAGGGGGATTTGGTGGCCTGTTTTCTTTAAATATTAATAATTTTCAAAAACCTGTTCTTGTAAGCTCTACAGACGGAGTTGGAACTAAGCTTAATGTGGCTTTCATGATGGGTAAACATGATACCATCGGTATCGACCTTGTTGCGATGAGTGTGAATGATATCATCGTTCAGGGAGCCGAACCGTTATTCTTTCTGGATTATTTTGCAACCGGAGAAATTGATTCCAAAATAGCTGTTGATGTTATCAGTGGCATTGCCGAAGGCTGTAAACAGTCTAAATGCGCGCTTCTAGGTGGTGAAACAGCTGAAATGCCTGGATTTTACAAAAAAGACGAGTACGATCTTGCTGGATTTGCCGTAGGCATTGTTGACCACAGCAAAATTATAGACGGCTCCGGTATCCGCATGGGTCATAAACTTATAGGCATCTCTTCGAGCGGTCTTCACAGCAACGGGTATTCGCTAGCACGAAAAATTTGCTTTGATGTTCTTAAACTGAAAGTTGATTCCTATGTTTCAGAGCTTGGTAAAACCATAGGAGAAGAACTTCTTACCCCGACAAAAATATATTCATCTATGATTCTAAGCCTGCTTAAGGATCTTCCAATTCACGGCCTTGCTCACATAACCGGAGGAGGAATATCTGAAAACATTGTGCGCATAATACCCGAAACATGCATGCTTAAAATCAAAAAAAACAGCTGGGAAATACCCCCAATTTTTAATTTTCTTAAGGAAGCGGGCAAAGTCTCTGAAGAAGAGATGATGAGAACATTTAACAACGGTATAGGCATGGTTGCGATAGTGCCTGAAAAATCTGTAGATGAAATTATGGACCGTATTGCCGCTGAAAATGACAATATATTTATTATTGGAGAAATTGCTGAAAGAAAGAACTCCCAAGAAAAAATAAAGTGGGTTTGAAAACCAATAAACTCTTATAGTCCCTTTCGGCTTTACAATCACCTGTTGTAGTTTAAGTAAGAGCAGATATTTTTCATGATCATTCTTGGTATCGAAACATCCTGTGATGAAACGGCGGCTTCCGTGGTTTCAGATGGGAACAAAATACTATCATCCATTGTGTCATCACAGGCCGAAATACATTCTCCATATGGTGGCGTTGTTCCCGAACTGGCATCCAGAAAGCATATGGAGGCCATAGTGCCGGTTGTAAGAAAAGCTATAAGCAGTGCCGGCATTGAAACAAAGCAGATTGAAGCAATTGCAGTTACGCAAGGCCCGGGCCTTATAGGATCACTACTGGTTGGTTTTTCATTTGCAAAGGCATATGCCTTTGCGCTGAACATACCATGGACAGGCGTAAATCATCTGCAAGGACATATTCACTCCGTTTTTCTTGAACCCGATCCTCCCCCATTTCCATTCATATCACTTCTTGTGTCAGGCGGCCATACAGGCATCTATTATGTAAACTCTCATACCGATATGGAGCTTATGGGACAAACCCGCGACGATGCTGCAGGAGAAGCTTTTGATAAAGTTTCCAAAATGCTTGGCCTTGGATATCCGGGCGGAAGTATTATAGGAAAACTTGCCGAAAAGGGGGATCCCACGAAAATAAATTTTCCGCGAGCCTATATAGATAAATCGGGCTTTGATTTCAGTTTCAGCGGATTAAAAACCTCGGTTAACCGTTTTATTCAAACAAATTATAATCAGTATAAAGAAATAATTCCTGATATAGCTGCCGGATTTCAGGAATCTGTTGTTGACGTTTTGTCTTACAAGCTTCTTTACGCCGCAAGTTTAAAAAAATGTGAGCATATCTCAATAGTCGGCGGTGTTGCTGCAAACAGCAGATTGCGTGAAAAAGCAGAAAAGGATGCCTGTGCATCAGGTTTTAAGCTCCATGTGCCTTCAGTTGCTCTTTGCGGAGATAATGCCGCCATGATAGCTTCAGTCGGTTACCACAGCATTATAAGCGGCAAAATACAGGATTTCGATCAGGATGTTTTTTCACGTGTAATATAAAAAAGAGACAGAAATATGAATATGAGAAAAATTTTATCGGGTGTATTGTTAATATTTATCTCTGTTGTTTTGACATCTTGCGCCATAAACAAGCTTGATAATTCCCTAGATTATAAAACGGATTACAAGACAGCTTGCAAAACAGCCGGGAATGCACCTTTAAAACCTTTCGCAGAAACGCTTGGTGTTGATGAATTTATTGATTTGAGACCGCAGGGAACAACAAGCGATGCTAAAAAATGGATAGGATTTATTCCGGGAGTTTTGTGGATAGATTTTGTTTCCGAAAATCCAGATACCTATACAGGCTTTTCAACATACAACTCATTTCCTTTCAAAGCATCGCTTGCAAGAGCGATATACAAAGATATCAGCAGAAACAATCTTTTTGGGCAAGTATTTTATCTTCCTGAAAACAGATATGTAAATACTGCACTGCGTCTTGAAGGAATACTCAGACAAACAACTCTTAAAGAAAGATGTTATTATTACGGTTCTGGATTTTATGCATGGTGTACCCGCATAATCGGTCTTCCGTACATCTCATACGAAATAAATCTCGATATAACACTTCGCTTAAGGCGTCTTTCGGATAATGAAATTATATGGACTCATGAACTGAAAGGAAAAAGGGAAGATAGGTATTATAACATTTACCAGCTCATGGTTGGTAAAGATAATAAGCATATTCTTTCTTATAAT
>Ga0180732_1000161_pt1 | contig 65437 bp, 48 predicted proteins | sample KR11_01MetaG_FD_148674 | JGI IMG/M metagenome (GOLD analysis project Ga0180732, IMG submission 148674) | Groundwater microbial communities from the Olkiluoto Island deep subsurface site, Finland - KR11_0.1 MetaG | ecosystem: Environmental > Aquatic > Deep subsurface > Groundwater | place... | reverse complement strand
TCGCCAACTGGATCCAACTCTTTGGGGATGAACGCCTCACCGCAGCTCTGTTGGATCGTTTGACTCATCATGCTCACATTATTGAGCTGACTGGTGAGTCTTACCGTTTCCGGCAGCGTATGCAGGTGAAGGATGAATAGGGGGTGGGTCCGTTTTCGATGTTAAAGTGGGACCGTTTTCGATATTAATTTTAATGTACAATTACTGGAGGTGGGTGCGTTTTCGATGTTAAAGTGGTCCCAATTTCGATGTTAAAAAACAAATGATAGTCGCCATTCTCTGATAACCATCTATTACTTGCCATTTTTGCAATTTATTATCTAAACTAAAACACATACTAGGAATCGGAAGCTGTTTTATTAATGAATCAATAAATCGTGTTTGATCTGGACCTTTCCAAACAATTTCTCTTTGAAATTCAGGATGAATTTCAAGAATTTTTTGTTTATGCATACGATAGAGATCTGCGCATGACCTTAACTCGTTATAAGCAATAATATCTGGAGGAGGAACTTCAGATACATCATCGTCAAAAAATGAATTTTTTTCCAAAGCATTAATCGAAACCACCATAATAATTCTCCCATGTTACAAATTGAACCTAAATTAATTATAGTAGAAAATATCTTTTTTAGATAACCTCACAAAACGATGAGTTTTTGACAACAAATTCACCAAAGTCGTGAGTTACATTTAGTGTAAATATGCGAAATGGTATTTGAGGTTTTTGAAAAATTTTTTTGGACAAGCATTTTTCGGCTTTGAGTAGGTGTAAGGAAAGCAGTAATGAATTTTGACAATAAACCAGTTAATAATATAAAGGGGAAACCTTGGTGGGGATTGCCACACCCCGCAAAGTACGCGGGGTTCGCAATGACAGTTGAGTTAAAAACTTGCCGATTTGGCAAGTTTTTTGTTTAAAAATTCGCCAAAGTGGCAAGACCCATTTTCTTTGGATTATGAGATGATTGATTTAGTAGATAGTACAAGTGTTCTAAATGCGAAAAACGAGAATTGAGAACCGAGAACCGAGAACCGAGAACCGAGAACCGAGAACCGAGAACCGAGAACCGAGAACCGAGAACCGAGAACCGAGAATTGTAAAACATGGATATCCATTATTACGGCTTGAAAATGCAGGAGTGACATGGTCTCAAAAAGTGAAGTGAAGAAGCGGGAGGGGTTGGATGAGGAGATTGAGGCTTTGAGAGCCTTGATCCGCGCGGCGATTGGCCATCAGGATGAAGCTGTCTTGCTGTCTGATAGGACAAAGCTGCTGAATACGGTGAGCAAGGCGACACTTTCGCTTACGCAATCGCTGAAGTTGAAGAATGAGATTGATTGTGTGGAAGGAACGCCTGCCGATATGATGGCAAAGGCTTTACAGGAATTGGAAGAAGAATGGCCGGAATTCAAGCAGATGGTGAAGAAGTATTACCCCAGCCGAAAGAAAGCCGAGATTCAATGACTTCGCCCCTGATTTTGATCAAGACTTTAATGCGAGAGCCCCAGGCGTTTGCCCGGTTCGCATCAGGCATCAAGCTGAGACGGTATCAGCAAGGGGTGATGGAATCTGTGTTTCATTCGGTATTGAACGAGCGCGGTTTGTCGTTTGTGGTGATGTTCCCGAGGCAATCGGGAAAGAACGAGCTGCAGGCACATTTGGAAGTGTTTTTGATGGCGCTGCTCTCGCAGGAAACCTCGGAATTGATCAAGGTAACGCCGACGAAGGATCCGCAGGCAAAAACGGGGATGCACCGGTTTGAAAAGGTGGCGCGGAAGAACATCATGGTGAAGTACCTGTGGCAAAAGGACGGCAACAATGCCTATAAAGTAGGACAGTCGAGATTGACCTTCCTCTCCGCGGCGACGGGGAGCAATATTGTGGGGGCGACGGCCTCAGGCTTGCTTGAGGTGGATGAAGCACAGCAGGTGAGTATTGAGAAGTATGACCGTGACATTGCGCCGATGAGCGCTTCGACCTGTGCGACGCATGTGTTTTGGGGCACGGCCTGGACGAGCACGACGCTGCTGGCGCGCGAGTTACGCGCCGCGGAGGAGGCCGAAAAGAAGGACGGCATCAGGCGGGTGTTCAGGCTGACGGCGGAGGATGTCGTTAAAGAAGTTGAGGCTTACCAAAAGCATGTGGAAGAGAAGGTTGCGCGCTTCGGCAGAACGCACCCCATGGTGCGGACGCAGTATTACTCTGAGGAAGTTGACGGCGAGGGCGGGATGTTCCCCACCGAGCGACAAGCCTTAATGAAGGGTCATTCGACCCCTTCAGATTTACAACCAAATAGTTTGTATGCCTTGTTATTGGATGTGGCCGGCGAAGATGAAGGGGTACGCGGAATTGACGGCTCGATGAGCATGGCGAACCCGAGCCGGGATGCGACGGCGCTGACACTGGTGGAAATCCGTCTCGACGGGGAAGATGGTAAGGCTCTGCCGGTTTATTTGCCGGTGAAGCGCTGGCAGTGGATCGGGGCGAATCATGTTTCATTGCAAACGACGATCCGCGATATTGCGGTGGCGTGGAAGGTGCGGGTTTTAGTGGTGGACGCCACGGGTGTGGGCGCGGGTCTGGCCTCCTTTCTGGACCGCGCCCTGCCCGGGCGGGTGACACCGTTCACGTTCAACAGTACGTCAAAATCCGCGTTGGGATGGGAGTTTCTGGCGATTGTGGATTCAGGCCGCTGGCAGGAGCCTGTCTTTGCCGAGCTGCCGGGCGATGAGCAGGTGCGCTACCAGAATGAATTTTTCGCGCAGCTTTCCGCGTGCCAGTATGAGGTGAGCAACGACACGAAGCGCACGATGAAGTGGAGTGTGCCAGACAGCGCAAGGCACCCGGTGAGCGGAGAACCGCTGCATGACGATTGGGTGACATCCGCGGCATTGAGTGCGGTGCTGGAGAAGATGGATTTTCGGAGTGCTGGTGCGGCTTTCGTCGTGGAAGCACCAGATCCACTACGCGATATGGATGGGAAATTCTGAGAGCAGAGAGTAGAGAATAGAGAACAGAGAATAGAGAACAGAGAACAGAGAACCGTATAAACCAATGACTTATAGAGATAGTTATGGAGCATCAAGTTACTGTTCTTACGACTCTCAGTTCTCGGTTCTCGGCTCTCAGAACTCAAAAAGAAAGGGGTACACCATGATCTACGGAATTGACGTCAGCCACCACCAGGAGTTTATTGACTGGGGGATGGTTAAGAAGGCAGGGGCGCGCTTCGCTTTTATCAAGGCGAGCGAAGGGGTGGGTTTCAGCGACCCGATGTTCGAGGAGAACATCCGCGGGGCGGTGGAGGCGGGGGTGCTGCCAGGCTCGTATCATTTCTTTTTGCCGCGCTACGATCCGCTTGAGCAGGCCAGGCACTACGCCAGGACGCTGCAAGAAAACGCGGTGGATGCACCCACGCTGCCACCGTGTATTGATATTGAAACGCCCGGCCTGGGCAAGACTGGATTGAATCAAGCCGTGCGCATCTTCATTGAGGAAATGTACAACCTGACCGGAAGACGCTGCATTATTTATGTCTCGCCCGGCTTCTGGAACTCTTATCTACCCGTGCCCGTGCTCTCGGGGTATAAGCTGAAATATTCCCAGGTGGATTGGGCAGTGGACTATCCGCTGTGGCTGGCGCACTACACCACCGGCTGGCCTTATCAGATCTATCCGTGGGTGGGATGGCGCTTCTGGCAGTACACCAGCGCGGGCAAGATTGCCGGCGTGGCCACCAAAGTGGATCTCAACTTTTTTCAAGGGACAATTGAAGAACTTTTCAAACTGGGGGCCACATGAACGGACGGCGCAATCTGCTTTCACGATTGTTTCAACCCTTGATCGACCATCAAGTGCGTCAGGCGCTGGCACAGGTCGAGACGGATAACACCTTTCTGACGGGCAGCCGCAGCGGTGATTCGCTGACCGACCGCTATCCGTTTGACCGGGAGGAGATTCAGCTTCAGGCGCTCGAAGCCTGGCGGGTGAATCCGTTGGCAAGGCGGATCGTGGGGCTGACCTCGCAATACGTGGTGGGCGGCGGGGTGACCTACTCAAGCCCGCACACGGCCACGGCGGCCTTTCTGCGCAGCTTTTGGGAGCATCCGCTCAACCGTTTGCCCATCAGAGTGTATGAATGGTGCGACGAACTGACGCGCAGCGGCAACCTGTTTCTGCTGCTGACCACGGATGCCTCCGGCATGAGTTACGTGCGCGCCGTGCCAGCCACACAGGTCAAGCAAATCCATTCAAAACCGAACGATCTGGATCAGGAAGTGTCGTTTGAAATGCAGCCCAACTGGAAGGATAGTCTGAATACCATCTGGCCGGCATATGATGTGCGCAGCGAAACGCTGAATGCAGACGGCGGCTTCAAGGCGGTGATGCTGCATTACGCCATCAACCGACCGGTGGGGGCGCAATGGGGAGAATCTGACCTGGCGCCGGTGCTGCGCTGGCTAAGCCGATACGCCGCCTGGCTAGAAGACCGGGCGCGCCTGAACCGCTACCGTACCGCCTTTCTGTATGTGGTGCATGCCAAGTTTAGCAGCGAGGTCGAAAGACGGGCCAGACAATCTGCGCTGAATGCGGCGCCGCCCTCGCCCGGTTCGATAATGGTGACGGACGAGAACGAAAGCTGGGAGGCTTTGCATCCGCGGTTGGAATCGGACGATGCTGCACAAGACGGGCTGGCGCTTAAGAAGATGCTGGCTGCGGGGGCGGGAATCCCGATGCACTTTTTGGCCGAACCGGAGGGATCCACGCGCACCACGGCTGAAGCCGCGGGCGGACCAACCTACCGCCATTTTGAGCAGCGCCAGCGCTTTTTCTTGTGGCTGATGGGCGACCTGCTGCATGCGGTGGTGAACCGGCGTTCACTGGTGGACGGCCGCGTGAGCCGCAAAGCCGAGATCACACTGAGCGGAGCGGATATCTCCGCACGGGATAATGTGTCGCTGGCGATGGCGGCCAGTAATATCAGCCAGGCAGTCAACGACTTGCGCGACCGCGGCTTGATTGACGACGCCGAACTATTGCGCCTAGTTTACCGCTTCTGCGGCGAAAGCGTTGATATTGAAGCGCTATTAAAACGCGGGGGTGCCGAAAGCACCCAGCCACAGGCATCTGAAACCAAAACCACTGGAAAACGAAATATTGCTCAACCAGTCAAAGTAGACGGGTTCAGCGGCGAGGAAAAACAGGGAGGCATAAATGCATAAAGGAATTTTGAGCCATCGGGAGCGCTTTGAGATTGCCCGCTTCAGCTCTCAACCCAACGAAATCGAGATTGCGGCCATCACCGCAGGCAGCGGCAACGGCTGGCAGTTCAGTGCGGAGGTGCTGCGGGCATCGCTGGCCTTGTGGGACGGGGTGGAATGTTTTGTAGACCACGCCTGGCCGCCGCGCTCGGTGCGCGATCTGGCAGGGGTGTGTTCGCTGCCGCAATGGGATGATGCGCTGTGCGGCATCCGTGTGAAAGTGACGCCTTGCGGCCCTTCAGCCTCCGTTTTGGAAAGCCTGGCACAGATCAAAAACGGCGGCGCGACCCATCCGCGGGTGGGGTTCTCGGCCGACCTTGTCTTCAGCGCTGCGGGCGACCAGGTGACGCGCATCGAAAAAGTTTATTCCGTGGACCTGGTGGCCTACCCCGCCCGCGGAGGTGGATTTATCCAACCCAATATCAGTCAACCCAATTCAATCAATCAGGAGGTTCGTATGGAAAGTAATGAAGTTCAGCAAGTCAGTCTCGTAGAGGAGCGCAAGACACTCCAGAGCGCCGCACCGTCGACCGTAGCGCCAGACACCGCCACTGCAGCAGAGCGCGAATCCATGTGTAGTTGTCTGCTTGAAGCGACACTCTCCGCGGCACACCTGCCGACAGCGCTTGAGAACAATCTGCGCAGCCGATTTGGCGGCGAAGTCTTTCAACCGCCTGCACTGCAGGCAGCGATCCGTGAAGCGCGTCAGTTGGTCAGCGACCTGACCGGCGGCGCGGTGATCCAAAGCGCGGGACGCCTCAGCGAGATGGAGACCTCGGAAGACCAGATCAGCGCTGCCATGTGCGACCTGCTCGGCGCGCCGCGTCCGCAAGGATTGGAAAAACTGCAGCCTGCCCGTTTGAGCGGCATCCGTGAGCTGTATACACTGATGACCGGGGATGTGGCTTTCACCGGCGGCTACCATGCAGAGCGGGCACAGTTTTCCGCGACGTTTAACATGCCCTCCCTGCTCAAAAATGCGATGAACAAGCTGATCCTCAATCAATGGGAGGAACTTGGGCGTTCAGGCTACCGCTGGTGGGAACCGATCGTGCAGGTGGAGCATTTCAACAGTCTGCAAGAGATCACGGGTGTGCTGGTGGGTGAAGTGACGGTGCTGCCCTCCGTGGAAGAAGGTGCCGCGTATACCGAACTGGCCGTCAAAGACAGCGGCGAAACCGGTTTGTGGGGCAAGTACGGCGGTTATGTGGGGCTGACGCTCGAGATGTTTGAACGCGATGAAACCCACAAGCTGCGCCAGTATCCGCGCAAGCTGGCATCGGCGGCTCTGCGGCGCATTTCTGCACTGGTGGGAGCCATTTTCACCGCCAACAGCGGAATCGGCCCCGAGATGTCTGACACCTATGCGGTTTTTGAAGCAGCACATCACTCCAACCTGGGGACGGCTGCATTGTCTTCCGCGGCATGGGAAGCAGCCGGAAAGTCAATCTACAACCAGCCCCTGGCCGTAGCCAGCGGCGAAACGGCGCCCAAACAAGCGCTGGATGCCAAGTATTTGATCGTGCCGCGCGACCTGCGCCTGACCGCCATGCATTTGTTGTATCCCTCTTTTGCACATGAGAGCAGCATTTTCAGCGAGAACATGCAAAAAGGCCAGATGGGCGATGTGATCACCTGCCCCGAGTTCAGCGACGCCAACGACTGGGCGGCTTTGGCCGATCCGCGGCTGGCACCGGGCATCATCCTCGGCGAACGGTTTGGGGTGCTGCCAGAGATCATCATTGCCGACGGCGAGACCAACGGTGCGCTCTTCACCAATGATGAGCTGCGCATGAAGGTGCGCCATTGGGTGAGCGTCTTTGTGGCGGATTACCGTCCGCTGTATAAGGCGAATGTGGCGTGATTGAAGTAGGAGCCTGAAGCGAGTGCAATGACAGATTTATTTGGGGATTGCTCACCTGCACTGCACCAAACGCAGTGCGGTGCAAGTGTCGTCGCTAACTTACTCAAACCCATTATGTCCGAGTATTAAGCTCCTCGCAATGACAGGATAAATAGGTGCGGCATTGGGTGAGTGTCTTCGTGGCGGATTACCGTCCGCTGTATAAGGCGAATGTGGCGTGATTTTGGTAGGGGCGCGGCACGCTTAATGTGCAATCGATAATTGGAGGTTGCCACGCCCGCTCACATCCCCAAGCCGCAAAGGCAAAAATATAAGCGGGCTCGCAATGACAAAGTTTTTTGGGGGTTGCCACGCCCGCTCATATCCTCAAGCCGCAAAGATCAAATTTTTGCGGGCTCGCAATGACAGATATTTTTGGAGGTTGAAATGACGTTTCTTGAACAACTTAAGAAGATCGTGCGTTCGCGCAAGTTCTGGGTGTTGGTGGCAGCGCTGGTGGCGACATTGGCAGCCTTTCTGACCCAACAGATTGATGTGTGGCAGGCGCTGCAAGCTGCCCTGGCCGCATTGGCGGTCTACTCCACCGGCGTGGCCATTGAGGATAGCGGCAATGGAATCCAAAAACAATCCTGATCTGCACCTCGCCGCGCATCTGGTGAAACCTTTTCTGCTGCCCGGACAAACCGGGCAGCCTCTCTCACTGCGCTGCCTGCCAGACGGCGGTATGGTGGTGATCGCCGCGGATGGACGCAAGTTGTGGTTCACCGCACTGGAAGTCAGCCGGGCACGGAAGGCGCTGCACCAGCCCACAACGAAAAGCGCGGTGCTGCCTGCGGATGCAGGGGTGAAACCACTGCACGAAATTGATGCGCGCAAGTCAAGCCTCAACAGCCGTCCGATTGGAAAGTCACGAGACGGCATGTCTGAGATGATCGTGCTGCCGCCGTCTTTGAAACATCTGGAGGAAAAAGTCGATGCAAACAATCGAAAGTATCAAAATCCGCGTAAAGCAGATGCTCAATGATGAAGAAGGCGCACGTTACAGCGACTTGATGCTTGAAAACGCCATCCGCCAGGCAATGGGACGCTTGGACGACCACCTGCCGCTGATGCGCAAGTTGGAGCATGTGATCACCTCTGAGGGACGGGAAGTGATGCTGACAGGTTTGTTGAATCCGCTTTTCCTCATCCAGGTTGACGTGCTGCCATCGGGCACTAACGGCCCTATCAGAGAGGTCAAGAATGGCTATGAATACAGTCTGCAAGGTTCGACTTGTTTACTTGAATTCAAGGCCTCTTATCGTCCAAATGAGGGCGAAACCTTGCGCGTCACCTATGCCGCCCAACAACTGCTGAGCGGACTGGATGGCGCGAGTGAAAGCACGCTGCCTGAATCCGCGGTGGGGGCGGTGGAGAGCAGCGCGGTCAGCTTCGCCTATATGCTGAGGGCTGCGAGTTTGTCAGGCGTTTACGGCACAAAGGCGGGTGAATCTGCTCAACTGGCGGAGCAAAGCAAAGTTTGGAAGGAACTCGCCGAAGCTGCGTTGAGTAAACTCAGGTTATTTCAGCCCTTCGAGTATCCTGAGGGATTTGCGCTTGACCAGTGGGATCGGCCGGGAGGTTGAGCATGACACCCATCATTGGCAAGGACTGTCATATCATCCTCGCGCACGACGAAATCGACGGCGGTGAAGGTTACGGTTTTTTGCTGGCTGAAGACCAGAGCATCAAGAGCGGCGGCGTGCAAATGACGCGCGAGGTGGATTCTGGCGGCACGACCCGGCTATGGCTGCATTTTGACGTGCTGCTGGCTGACCGCGCCGTCAACCCGGATGGCAGAATGCGCGTGCAAAGCCGATCCGCGGATTATGCCAAGCTGTGTCAATTTCTGGATAAGCAGTCAGAGGTGTGCATCACATCCCCGGCGGGGACGCTGCTTTCGCTGGGCGCAGTGGGCTGGACGGCAGATGAACGCCATCAGCCGGGGTATTCGCTGATCAAATGTCAGTTCAATAATATTGGGGTTTACTGGCCGCCTGTTGACCCGGCGCTGCTGCTGCTTTCGATCTGGGATGGGACGCTGACCTGGAATAGTTCATATTGGAGATAGTAATTTTATCTCACAAAAAGAGCATATCTCACGCTCCCCCCTAGCCACACAAAAACCGTGTGTCGGTGGGGGCAAGGACGCAAAAAAGATCTTTATTAAATAACAGAAATACATAGTAGCTTGACACTATTCACTAATCACTAATCACAGTTCACGATTCACGAAAAACGATTCACGAATCACGGAGTTATAAAAATGACTTATCCCCTTTCTTCTCAAGTAACCGCCGGGCAGCCGACGGCTGCCGAGCATTACAACAATTTACGCAAAGACGCGTTAAATCTTGGACAAGCCGAGTCAGACGCTGTTAACCTGGGCATGTTCTTTAAGCGCTTTTCCAACGGAATAAAGCTGGAATATCTGCCAAACCACCGCGTCAGAGTGCCGCACTCTTCCATGAATCCACCAACACTGATGATCAACGGCTATATGCTGCAATCCGATGCGAATGTGGATTTGCCCGTGGGGTTGATCAGCGGCCCGGCGGCTATGTGGTTCATCTTCGCTGTGCGGTCGCCAGGATCATCCACATTCACACTCACAGCCAACACTTCAGCTTCTGAAGGCAGCAACCACCGCCTGATCGGACAGGCCTATTGGACGGGGTCAGCATTGATTTCCGCTTTGAGTTACCTGACACCAACTTCTCTGCTGCAGGCGGATTACGATTCGGGTTGGTTCGCCTGCACCTTCAACACCATCTATACCAAGGCACATGGATTGGGAATCTGCCCCAGAATAATCACACTTTATCATTCGACTGATTCTGCCGGAACAAGCGAATGGGTCAGGGTAACCTATGTGCAAAGCGGAATTAATCTTTATGAAGTGATTGGTTGTGATTCAGCCAATATCTACATCCAAACCGGGATCACAAACGAGAATGCCACCTGTTACTCGAGCCGCCGCGTGTCTTCAAGCGGATTTTATCGCGTCTTTGCCTGGGCATAACAATCTAGCCTGAGAATCGTTTTGCCTTCATCCGTTTACTGCCTGCTTTATTGAGTAAATTGAATAAGGCGTTTGATTTGAAATAAGTTACAATTGGTCACGCACAATTTCCCCGATTATGGAGCAAGTACTGCATGCCTGTTAAGATTTTAATACCCGCAAGTGAGGTCAAGGACCGCCAGGGAAACCCCCTTGTTCTTGAGAACGAACAAAGTTGTTCGCGGTGCAATCAATCACCTGCTGGTTTTTATGAAATTCACCGGCTGCATTATAGAATTGGGTTTAAACATAATCACCTATATGGCAAAAAATACCGCATCTCAAAAAGCTACCGTTTGAAAATAAGTGTCTGCGAGACTTGCTTTCAATCCGACTTTTTAACCCATCCCGATTTGTTGGACCACAATAATTCGCCTCTGGCAAAAATAGCACGTTCTCATTCCATAGCCTGGACGGTCGGCGGATTGCTGGCGGCTAGCGGGTTTCTGCTGTTGACACCCTTCATCCCGGCAAACGGAATATTGAGTACAATTAAACAAATGTGGCAAGTTCCGGTGACTATAGGCGTGCTCGTCCTTTTTTTGACGTGGATAAACCAGAGAAAATATCAAAGTAAAGTTTTGAGTGAAATCGAGAAATCATATTCGGGTTTTCGACCACTTGCACGAGCCGAAGTACACACTTATGTTTTACAAAATGAAGATGATTTATCCGCAACTGCGCTAGAGATCATATTACAAAACGATTTATGGGCTGAAGCTTGTGCAAGAAATAATCAATGGAAATTCAAACAACCTTCAGCCCCCGATGAAGAGACTTTACACAAAGGATGAGGAAATCATGAGAGGAATTCTAGTAGACGATTTTGTCAGGGTATATGCTGAACCCAGCAATCAAACGCTTTCGCTTACATCACTTAAAAAGGGTGATGAAGTTGAATTAGGCAAAGTCACGCGAAAGAAAAAAGAAGTATGGGTTGAAATTACCCTGGATTCTGGACAAGCCGGATTTATTAGCGGAGATACAAAAATCTTTGTGATCAAGAAGGTTCAGTTTTTCTCTGACAATATTGAGACACACGAAGAGCCATCACAAGAATCTGCAGTGCTCAAAACCTACCCCAAGAAAACAATTGTCAAGGCTGTTGGTTATGAAAGTGATGAGGGCAAAGGTTGGGTCAAGATTATTGATGCTGAAGGTATAACGGGATACGTCAAAGGGGAAGCCAAAATCCGTGTCTATCAAGAAGCGACCAAAGCAAACGGCAAGAAGCAAATGTTTACGGGCGGCATGTTCTCTGTTTTGGCAGCCGCTTTTTACTTTTTCACGCTTAATAATGGAGAAAACGCCGGCAATATGTCTATTTTAATTGTGGCCGTTTTTGCATTTGGCTTGATGCAAATTGTTCAAGGCTATCTGGAATATAACAAAGCCAAGAAGAAAGAAAACGAACCCAATCAGAGATAAAGAAACCCTGTTGCCTTATTTTTCTCTGATCACATCAATACAGACATCCACAATGTCGGGATCAAATATGATTCCGGCATTGTCGCGTATATAGGAAATGGCTTCCTCTTTTGAGCGGGCTTTATTGTAAATACGTTCACTGGTGATGGCGTCAAATACATCAAATACGGTAAATATTCTGGCGGTAAATGGAATTTCTTTGCCCTTGAGATTTCGCGGATACCCCGTGCCATCCCATTTTTCGTGGTGACAATAGGGCACATCCAGAGCCTGTTTCAAGAATCCAATTGGCGCAAGCATTTGGTAAGCATATTCAGGATGCTTCTTCATGATGATCCATTCTTCATCGGTCAATGAACCAGGTTTATTTAGAATGTGATCAGGCACGCCAACCTTGCCGATATCGTGGAGTAAAACACCACGCCGTAAATGTTCCATGTCTTCTTCGCGCACACCCAATCTTTGAGCTGCCCGCATGGTGCGTTCCAAGACGCGTACGGTATGACCTTCGGTTTCTTTATCGCGCAAATCAAGGAAGTTTGCCCAACCCATCAAAGTATCATCATAAGCTTGAAGTAAAACGGACTGCGACTTTTGAAGCTCAAGAAAATTTTGAGAATTATCAAGGGCTATGGCAGCCTGCTGCGCCAACGCCTCAAAGAAGCTGATCCATTCGCGCGTTGGATTGAGCTCAGATTTGTGATAGATCTCGAGCACGCCTTTGATCTGCCCTTTAATCACCATGGGGGTGGCAATGTATTTGACAAATTTTTCGTTGTTTAAGATATCAGTCAAGGAAGGCGAGAACGTTACACTGGAATTTATATTTAATTGGGTTGTCTTTTTTGTGGCAACCGCTTCTGAAGGCAAGGGCGAATGACGAAAGGCGGTGCGCAAGGTGGTTTCAATTGTTTTGAAACCCAAACCAGTTAAGTATTGATATTGAATGAGATCGGGTTCAAACTGCAAAACCGCGGCGGCATCTACATGCAGAACTTGCCGCAGTTGATCCAACAGAACCTGGTAAGTAACACGAAGGTCAAAAGATGAGGTGATGGCTTTGTCAATTTGATGCAAGGCATTAATGCGTTCCATTTGTTCACGCAACTGCTGATCTGATTGAATACGCTGCGTAATATCTCGGCCAATGCCTTCCATGAATTGGGGTTGTCCCTGGCTGTCTTTTATGATCGTACATCTCAGTTCAAACCAAATTTTCCTGCCATCTTTTCGCACAAAGGGCAGGTTGATCATGGGAGATTCCATGTTTTCAGCCCAGCGGGTAAAGGCTTTTGGATCGGAGGTGTTTAGAGAATTTTTCACCAGAATTAATGGGTCTGAATACAGTTCATCCTGAGTGTAACCAGTGACACGTTCAACTGCTGGACTGATATATTCAATTTTTACCGGTGTAGACAGCTTGATCCTAAAAATCACATCCACGGCGTTTTCTGCCAAAAGTCTGAAGCGTTCTTCGCTCTTGCGCAGGGCTTCTTGTTCTTTTTGCAGCATTACCAAATGATGTGCATTTTCGAGGATTACTGGAAGGCGCATCAGATAACCGCTGGTTTTTACCACATAATCAGTCTTGCTCAACTTTAACACTTCAACAGCGGCTTCTTCGCTGCCCAATCCGGTAACTACGATGATGGGAGTTTCAACACTTTGAGCCCTTAAATTATTGATTTGCTCAATGACGGTTGGCCCTGGCAAATGATAATCAATTAATATAGCATCATAATCATGAAGCCTGGTTTTATTTGATAAATGCTCAAGCATTTCATCAGCGGTTGAGACTATTTCAAGATCGATCTGTGGCGCGTGAGTCTTCATAAAGCGCAGTGTCAAATCAATATCAGTTAAGTTATGTTCACCATATAAAACATGTATTGCTTCATGCTGGACTATTTCTGATTCTTTGTATTTTTTTGCCGCGTTTCTCAGGGTATCTGGCAGTTCTTTCAAATAGTTTTGACGCTTGACAATATAATCTGTAGCGCCAGTTTTCAGAGAAGCAATGGCTGTATCTTCGTCTCCTTGACCTGTCACCATTACTACCGCTACGGGTATGCCAGCCTTTCGAATTTCAGATAAAACAGTTAAGCCGCTGCCATCTACCAAATGCATATCGCTTAAGACCAGATCATACGGGCAAGCCGTTTGTGAATGGAGTTTTTCCAAGCCTTCATCGACTCCATTTGCCCATTCCAATTCAAACTCACCGTCGCATTTTTTTAACGTAATACGAACAAGATCTGCATCTAATGGATTGTCTTCTACATATAATATTCTCATCTTAATACCTCCGGTCTAACATTAAGACCTATCCAATAGTCACAAAGTGCAGCAGTTAAAATCATAAACTTGTCAAAATCTACTGGTTTGGTAATAAAGGAATTTGCTCCATATTCGTAAGCAGTTCTAATATCAATATCGTTATTCGAAGACGTCAACATTACTACCGGTATAAATTTAGTTTTGGCAGTACTTTTGATCACTTTTAAGACTTCCAAGCCAGATACCTTGGGAAGGTTAATATCCAATAGAATAAGTTTGGGTATCGAACCTCCTTGCTGCCACTTTTCGACAATTTCAAGGGTTTCTGCACCATCGCGAGCGATCTGTACAGGTTTATTAAAATGAATTCTCGAAAGTGCCAAAACGGCAAGATCAACATCCACCTGGCTGTCATCAACCAGGAGTATCGCGAAAGGTTCCTCGTTCTGCATCATAACGGCAATTCCATAAAGAAAGTTGATCCTTCACCGGGCTGACTTACAGCCCAAATTTTTCCACCCAATCTTTCAACTGCTTTTCGAACAACAGCCAGACCGATACCTGTTCCAGGGTAATCTTCAGAAAGATGAAGACGTTGGAAAATCTCAAAGATTTTGTCATAATATTTCATATCAAATCCTATGCCGTTGTCTTCAATTGAAATCAAGCAGTGATCTTCCAGCTTTGTGGAGCGAATCCAAATCTCAGGGTCTGATTGATCACGTGTAAACTTGACGGCATTATCAATCAAGTTCCGCAACGCTTGATTCAAAGCTTCTTCATCTGTAAATACTGTACCATACTCTATTTCTTTTTTGAAATTTAGTTTTCCAGTGACCACACCGTGTTTGTATTCTTCAGTAATTCTATCAACTAGTTTTTCGAGATTGATATTCGTTTTTTTAATTTCACGCCTTTCAACGCGAGAATAAGCCAGAAGATCTTCAATCAATTGACTCATCCGTTCACTTGAATTTACCAGATTTTCAAGATAACGCCGTGCTTCTGAATCAAGCTGATTGGAATAGTCTTCTTTTAAGAGTGTGGCATAACCAGAAATGCCGCGCAATGGCGCTTTCAAGTCATGAGAAACTGTATAAGTAAAGGTTTCCAGCTCTTTGTTTTTTAGTTTTAATTCCTTCGTGCGTTCGTCAACACGTTTTTCAAGTTCATTTGCATTTTGACGAATTTTTTCGAACAAGTCTGCACTATACAAAGCCGCGGCAGCTTGAGATGCAAACAGGGTTAAGAAGTGAACATCTTCTTCTGAATAAACAAGCTCACTGGGATGGTTCTCATGGACCCCCAGAACACCCAGTAATTGACCTCCATATAACATGGGAACACACATAATGGCGGCAACAGAATCAAATATGGAATCTTGACGCCGACCTTCCCATTTGCTGTAATCATGAATCATCATGGGTGATAATTTTTCGGCCACCAGCCCTGAAATGCCTTCACCCATATTTACGTAAGTGCCTAGGGGTTGACCATGATTTTTGGTAAATTTCAACTCAAGATTATTTTGATTTAGATTGTATAAATAAACAAAGGCATTAGAGGCAGCAAACAAGCTGCAGGCACGATCAGAAATGGTCTTCAAAATAACATAAGGATCTCGATGCAACGAAAAATCCATGGCGGTATCATAAAGTGCTTTGAATTCTTCGACACTCTTATTGATTTCTTCTTCCACTTTTTTGCGGTCAGTTATGTCTTGAACGGCACCATTAATTCCAACCAAGCGGTTGTGTTCTTCATCCCAGATGGGTTGTGAGTATACTCTGACCCACGCAACCTCACCATTCTTTCTAATCGTACGCACTTCTGTAATTACTTTTTGATTAAGACTTAACATTTGCATATCGTGGTTGTCAACTTCAAAATCACCAGGATACAAAGCTGCCTTCCAACCCCCCATTTGTTTATATTCAGCCATGGTATAACCAGTAATTTTTTCAAATGCCCCGGCGACCCAATTGAGATCAAGGTCGTCATCTTCGGTAACCCGCGTAGAGAACAAATAGTCTGAAACCACAGATGAGATCAAACGGTACATTTCTTCACTTTCAGCTAACTTCCTCTCAGAAAGTACCCGGTCAGTGATATCGATTGTAAACCCTGCCAAATACTCCGGCTTATCATCAATAAATATTGGGAATTTGATCGTTGTAAAGTATTTGCCATCAAGCTCTTCATCCACAACAACAGTTTTTCCTTCATTCAAAACTCTCTGATCATCTTTTATCATGCTTAGCGATAAATCAGATGGAAAGAGCTCATTCATATCTTTGTTAACAAGTTGCTCCAGAGGTTTACCCAGCATCTGTTCAAAATTTCTACTTAATTGCTTTGACCGAATATCTTTATCTTTGAAGAACACGTAGATTGGACTGTTTTCCATAAAGGCATTAAAGATTGCCTGGTTTTCTTTGAGTTCATATTCAATTTTCTTGTTTTCAATCACATCCCAAACCATGTCAGCCAGTTTTGAAACCAATTCCAGGTCACCAAGTGTGTAATTCGATGATTTATTACCCAGACCTAAAACAGAGACGATTTTATCTTTTCGTATCACCGGAATTGCCAATTCCCGGGAAATATCCAAATGCTTTTTAATATTTTTATCATAGGGAGTAATTGATTCAGGTTCATTATGAATCACAGGCCTGCGCTGCTGAAGACATTCAAGCCAGACCCCTTTCTGTTCAATAGCGTGTGCATTTTCGCCTGATAAAACGCCATCGGCTTTTGCCATTGTGTTCGTTGACCATGCCATAAGACTCATTGAACTTTCATCCTGATCAACAAAATGGTAGAAACCGAATCTGCTGTCTGTGATTTCTTCCACTTCATCGAGAACAGCGGCTAATAGTTCATTCATTGAGAGTTTTGGCGCTAATTGCATTATTTTCACTCTAAAGCGCAAAGATAACTCACTCAATTTACGTTCGGTAATATCGGTTAAGGTACTCATAATGAACTTTGGTTTCGAGTTGTCATCCACAACCAGCGAGTAATTGCCTGTGAACCATTTATATTCACCTGCTGTATGCTTAACGCGGAACTCGACCACCAAATTCTTTTCACCAGATTGCCAGGATTGGACCAGGTTTAGACGAAAACCTTCAAAGATTTGCAGGTCATCTGGATGAATGATTTCAATGATCTGCTCTCGCGTCGCCTCAAGAAATTCACTCTGAGGATAGCCCAATAAATCATGAATTTTGGGGCTGATGTATTCAACCCCTAAAGTGTTAAAGTTTTCAAGTAAAAAGATGTCGTTGGATTTTTCAACAATCTGCCGGAATTTAGCTTCACTATCTTTCAAAGCTTCTTCAGCTTGCTTTCGTCGAATGACCGATGCCAGTTCTAATGCCAGAAACTCAAATCTATTCAAGTCTTCTTTTTTATACGAAGTTTTGCTGGAAAACTCCAGAAGTCCTACACTTTCATTCTGAACAATCAATGGAATCGCAATCACCGAGACAATGCCTATTTGTTTATATAATTCAGGAATTAGTTTCTTTAAGGTTTGGCTTGTTGTAAATTCAAGCATAAGCCCCATTACCTGATCTGGCCCTTCAAAATATTGGGGTTTTTTACCAGTCAGGATCTTCTGATAATTGCTATTTGGATTAAGTTTAATTTTAACTTTTGGGATTTTGAAACCAATTTTATTTTCTATACCCAAGATGGTCTCGTTTGGGAGTTGATTACTCTGTAATTCCAAATATTCTTTTTCAGTATCTAACAAGTAAACCGATGCACCATTGCCTGATAAATATTTTCTGGTCTCTTCATTGATCAGCTCCATGCACTTTTGAAGCGACCCGCCTTGATTGACCAAATCATTAAGCCTTTGGAGTAGTGTTAAATCTTCAGTATTCTTGCGGATTTTATCTTCGGCCGCCTTCCGAGCTGATATATCCTGGGCGAAGATGAGAGTAGTATTTTCTCCATTGATTTTTACCTGTGAAGAAATCGACTCGGTTGCACAAGTATCTCCATTTTTCTTCATGATCTTAATTTCAAGAAGAGAATTCTCTTTACCCTTTTCTAATTCCAAAATTCTTTTAAGCAATACTTTGTAAGAGTCGGTGTGAATCATGCTTTTCATATTTCGGCCTAACATCTCGTCCATGTGTTTGAAGCCATATAAACTCACAGCAGCCGTATTGGCATAAATCAGTTTGCCTTTTTGGGTCAACATGATGCCAATGGGTGAATTTTCAACTAATACACGATAACGTTCTTCACTTTCATGCAAAGCTGCTTCAGTCATCTTACGTTCAGTAATGTCTTGGGCAGTCCCTTCTATGCCGATACAAATGCCATCTGTATTTTTTATTGGTACGGCATTTGTCGTATGCCAGCGCCATGAACCATCAGCATGTTTAATTTGATATTCGACACCTCTTTGACTTTGACCAGATTGAATTGTATTGTTGAAAAATTCCTGGAAAGTTCTGCGGCTTTTTGTATTCTGAAATCTAGATAATGGCTGGCCTACGATTTCACCGGTTGGATACCCCAGGAATACACTCCAGGCATTTGAAACAAAAGTAAATTTGCCTTCAAGATTAAGTGTGTAAATAATGTCATGGCTGTTTTCAATCAACAATCTATGTTTCTCTTCACTTCGTTGAATAGCTTCTTCAGCACGTTTTTGCTTTATTGCAACAGCAACCTGGGCTGCCACAGAAGAAAGAAATTCTTTATCTCGTTCTGAATATGCATTTTCATCAACATAATTCTGGACTGCAATGACCCCAATCACATCATCAGCATCTTTTATTGGTGCGCCCATCCACACTGCGGATGGAGAGCCAACTAATCGAACCTCTCCTAGCTTTGTAAGTTGTTTGAAGTCTTTGTTACCAAGAATCACAGATTTTGAAGTTCTAAAAACGTAAGAAGTTAAGCTTTTTTCTAATTTTGAGGGCGGATATGGTTTATCAAATTCATCAATACAGTAAATCTCTTCAAACAAACCTGTTTCTTTGTTGAAGAAAACGATGGATATATTTCTTGCATCAATAATTTTTAATAACACCTGGTGGATTAATTGCAGGAATTGATCGATATCTTTGCTGCGGCTTAAGCCCTGCATGATTTCAAACAGAGACTGCCTCTCAAGCTCAGATTGTTTGCGTTCAGAAATATCACGTGAAACGCCTTTTAGCTCGACATGCCCGGTTTCTTGATTGAGGAAATAATTGGTAATTATCTCCGTCCAAATCGTACTGCCGTCTTTTTTTAGCTGTTTATACTCTTGAGTGTAGTATTTTTCAGGCCCATTCGGATCTTTCAGGAATTCAGCAATTTGTTGCTTCATTAACATGTTGATCATTTCAGGGCTTGCATCGATCAACTTATCACCAAAGCCCTGAGCCATGGATTCTTCTACAGTGTATCCGCGCAATTTTTCGATGGATGGGCTCATGTATGTAATTTGCATTGTTTCAGTATCGAGGGTCCAAATCACATCTTTCATGTTTTCAGTTAGCAAGCGATATTTTGCTTCGCTCTTAATGAGTTTCTCTTCAGCAATTTTCTGTTCGGTTAATTCCACGACTGATCCGATAAAGCCGATGCGGATTCCTTCTTCATTTAGTAATTCAACTGCTTCATCATAGACCCAACTCACCTGACCTGTTTTCTGATTGAGCTGTCGATACCCAGAAGTCCACCTTCCGCCATTTTGCACGAAAGCTTGCCAACGGTGAACAACATCTTTTTTATCGTCAGGATGAATTCCATTTACCCAGCCGGCCCCCGTCATGGCATCAAAATCAAGCCCGGTTATATCGCACAGACATTCATTCGAATAGATCACATTGCCCGTTATATCAGCCTGATAAATTCCTGCGGGTGAGTTTTGAATGAGGGTGCGATAACGCAGTTCACTATTGCGCAATTCTTTTTCAATTTGCTTGAGCAGGGTAATATCATTGAGTGTGACAAAAACCTGGTATGGATTTTGTTCGTTTTCACGGAATTGTGGAATGGCATCAACAACGATCCATGTTTCTTTATTGGTTTTGTGGTTAATAAAACTAATTGTCTGGCCAACAACAGGTTTTCTGGTCTTTGCAGCAGTATTAGATGGAAGATCGGATATGTCAATTTTTACACCGTTTTCATCAAACATTCTTTCTGAAAATTCAACCAGTAAACCAGAATTGAATTCTTCTTCAGTTAACCCAAAAATCTCGAGGGCAGCAGGATTTATTTCCAGTATGTTTTTATCGGTATCTTGATAAAATGCACCCTGACGCATGGTGGTAAATAAGGTGCGATATTTTTCTTCGCGGTTGCGTATTTCTTGTTCAATCTTCTTTCTTTCAGAAATATCGGTGATAACGCCTAACACAGCAGGTGTTTTGTTCTCAATAACCGGCAATGCGCGTTTTACAAAATGCACAGGAAGCTTTCCGATTTTGGGAAATGAAAGTTCGACGTCAGGCTCTATCCAATCTTTGCCGGTTTGAAGGATTTCAATATCTTGAAGTCGAACTTTATTATCAAGATTCGCATCTTCTCTCAATACTTGATCAGATACCCCAATAATTTCTAGTGCGGTAGACCCCATGGCATCTGCAAACGCCTTGTTAGATAATTGGTAACGCCCTTCTATATCTCTGACAAATACAAAATTAGGGATGGTATTGAGAACAATCTCTAGAAATTTCTGGTTCTCTTTGATGGCTTCTTCGACTGCCAGTTCTCTGGTGATATCTGTCACCATCGCCAAAAAGTATATTAGATTCCGCTGCGGGTCACATATTTTGTTAACCACTACCTTGGCTGAGACGACATCACCATCTTTGCGGATATATTTTTTAATGGTGTTGTAAACAGATATTTCATCAGCCAATAATTTTTTGATGTTTTCTGAGTCGCGGTTCAGGTTTTCAGGATGAGTAATATCAGTGAATCGAATGTTTGTTAGTTCGTTTTCTGAATATCCAATAAACCGGCAGAATTCTGCATTGGCACTGATAAACTTTAAGTCAGCCCCAACAGTAACAATGCCAACCGGACTTTCTTTATATATACTTTGATAGCGGGCCTGTGTTTCACGCGATTCATTCTCGATTAAAATCCGCTGAATTGCGATGGCGGTATCGTTGATAAGGGTCTCTATCAACTCACGGTTTTGTCCCAATCCGTTTTTGGTTAGTAAGACAAATCCGCCAAAATCGTTGTTTTTTAGCTGACAACCCATTACATAAATTTCATTTATCCCCAGGTTTTTTTCTATCAATTGACAGATTTTTTTTGGTATTTTTTTATTTACAATCCCATAAATTCCTTTTTCATATTTCACCAAAGTATTGCTTTGCCACATTTTCAGGTCTTCTGGTTCAATCTCATCCAGACGGGTTGCAAAACTTGAAATCGATAATCGGTATCGGTTAAGTAATTCTTCTATCGCTCCGCTGAACCCAAAGAACCCTACAACTTTTGTGGTTTTACTAAGTTCATCAACTTTCGAGATGGTAACAAATCCATTGTGGATCAGTTTTATGAGACAATTTCCAACCAGATCATTAAGTTCTTCAAGCGTAGTCACTTGAAGCAGTTTGCGCTGGGTGTCAAAAAAAAGGAGTCGATCCTCTTCAAGGCGCTTGCGATCAGAAATATCGGTGTGGGTACCAACCATGCGGATCGGTTTTTCATCACCAAGGATCCTTATGAATTTTCCGCGAGATTGAATATATTTATATTCACCCGATTTCATGCGCAGGCGATATTCGATGTTATATTGTCGATCATGATCGCTTTGCGCAACTTCAATTTGTTGAATAATGTAATTAATATCCTGCGGGTGAACCAATTTTATGAAATTCTCATAAGTGGCCGGGAATTCGTTGGGGTTAAATCCCAGCATCGTAAACCATTTATCATTAGTTTCAATTTTCCCCGTCGCAATATCCCAATCCCAATACCCGTCTTCAATAGCGTCAAAAGTTGAACGAAGCCTGGCTTCGCTAAGCTCTCTGACTTTTTCAGAGCGGAGGCGCTTGATCACCTGAGTTGCCTGGTAGACGATAGATTCGATTGCATCGGTATAAGTTGATAAGTCCCCTTCACTTAATACCACCACACTACCAAAATGTTTTCCGTCAGATACCAAACCCATTATTCGAATCTGGTTAATATTTAATTGCTTTTCTACAACTTTACAAACACTTCTGGGGATTTTCTTCATCAAAAGCGAATGCAAATTCCCATCATATAACTGCAATTTACCGGCTTGGAAAAAACCCAAATCATGCTGAGATGCATCTTTAAGTGGGTATCCTAATTTGGTAGGGTCGATATTAAATGTCTTAACCAATGTTGCATATGTTTGCCCAACGCCAAACAAGTTTTTGATATAGATGGTTTCTCTGATTTCATCAACGGTTGTTGTGCCTACAATCCCCTCAGGGATCATGTCTTTGATTTTTCGTCCGACCAGGTTGTAAACTTCATCAATATCAGTAATCTGCGCCAAATTAAACTGTGTCTCAGCAACTAATTGAATTAAACGGTCGCGCCTTTTTTTATCGGTAATATCAATCAAATGAACAAATGAACCCGCAAACGCGGCGTTTTCATCATACAGCGGCTTGGCAGATAGCATCATCCAAACTGGAGTGCCGTCTTTCTTTTTAAATCGGCGTTCGTAAGTATCGGTTTTTCCACTTTTTCGATCAACAATACGCTGGTCATAGTCTTTGATATCTTCGGTAAACAAGAACTTTGAAGCCGGATGTTGAAGAATTTCATTTTCTTCGTATCCCAATAAATTGCATAAGCTCTTATTCACATAAGTTGTGATGTCTTGTTTGTTGGTAACCCAAACCCCTTCCATTGCGGTTTCAACCAAATGCTGAAAAGAAGGGATCAAATTCGAATTTTGATCGATCTGAACTGCGTTTTTAGTAGATGATGACCTAACCACAGAAATCCCCTGTAACTTGCTTACAAAAATAACCTCGACCCGGTTGTCTCATAGAAAATAAACTCCTCGATAATAAGGATCGATAATAATTAAACAATAAACAGGTGCAAAAAGCAATTTAAATTGTATAAATACTGTCTAAAAATTCCGCTTTAGTAAATAGTTTACATGCATCATTAATGTAAGACAAGTAGTTCTATTTACAAATTCTATACAAATAGAATGAGAGTTTTCTTATTTAATTGTCTACACAATAAGAGAGAATGTTTTATAAACGCCAATTACAAAACCAAGAGAAAAACTCTCCGAAAGGAGTTGTTTTGCTGACGTGTCCACCGATGATGTGAATGGCGGTGGCTCGAACTACACCCAGAAGAGAGTGCCCTGAACCAGATTTTTGATCAAGTGATTATCACTTTACACATCAACTCGCCGAATAAAATCAATAAAACCGTGTAACTAAGCCAACAGTATTCAAGATTTTTACTTAACAGATTGCCAGACAGTCAATAATTACCCATTAATTTACCAATGTATTTGAGCCGAATCAGTGATTCAATCTCATCCAGGTCAACACTACAGTTGATAATTTTCAGGTCGATTCATCGCGATTTGGTTGATTCAATATTCATATTGGATCCTTAGTCAAATTGAGGGTTTTTGATGATCAGTCAAAAACCCTCATGAAAATGATTGAAAGAAATATTGAATATTACTTATGCATTGTGGTGGTACACTTCCCAACCCATATAGGTGCCCAGTGCTTCACTTAGTATTTGGGAAGAGGCTGCGCCACTCATAGCGACGTGATGTTCAAACCCGTTTTTCACAATATATTTTAACAAATCTTGAAGTTCTGGCACCTTGATTACAGCCCGGCTGCCGAAGGTGTCTAGCTCGTCGTCAGTAAACTCACCTTCACCCACGTATGCGCGGATCATTCCCAACTGGTCATCAGTGGATACACGTGCAAAACTCATCGGTCCTGAAGGTGTGCGGCCATTGATTGCACCGTAGGTATTTTCTTTACCCAGGGTGGTAGCAAGAATATTGGCATATTCCATGCGAGCATCAGGTGTGAAGCTCTTGGCCCAGTTTCCACAATGGAAGAGTACACATTTATCGGGATCATTGCCGTAATTATTGTTCCAATCTACCAGTGCGCTTGGCGTTCCGGTGGCAAGCTGCAATGAATACATTGAGACAACACCAGTGATATCAACTTCACAGGCGCTGGGCATGAGCGTTTCACTCATCATACTCATCAGGGTGCAAACATTGACGCCATAATTGGTTTGTAATGAATTCCAGCATTGCAGTGCAGTAGCCTGAATATCCAAATCAGCCATCCACTTTTTCAAAACAGAACTAAACTTGGCCATGCGCATAATGGATTCAGTAGGAACACCCTTGGTAGGTAAATAATCCATAATCAGATCCAATTGCTTTTTCACATCCACATCATCGTTTTTTAATTTTGCGGCTGGGCCAAGCATTTCAGTCAGATCAGCGGTTAAGACTGTGATGCCAGTCTCCTGAAGCAATTTCTCGCTGTAGCGCACGGTATTGAACGCATTGGGGCGTGCCCCAACGGCACCCAATCTGGCTGAACGAAGTCCGCGGACCACACGACAAACGCCCATGAACTTGATCAAATCCTGTTTGAAATCATCAGATTTAGGCGAAACCGTGTGCAAATCAGTTACTGAAAAAGAATATCCGTATTGGCGCAGATTGCTGCAAACAGAGATTTTTCCACAAAATGAATCTCTGCGATTCGCAACATCAAATGAAGTTAAATCATCAGGATACGCCTGAACGAGAATGGGAACATCCAAGCCGGAAAATTTGATCGTATCAGCCACGGCTTTTTCATCACCAAAATTTGGCAAAACGACTAAAATGCCATCAATCTCATCTCGATGCGCTTTAAACAGGTCAGCGCACATGCGAGAGTGTTGATAGGTTTGAACCGCGCCATGGATTGCCAGGTCTTCACTCAGCAAGATAGCATTAATGCCTACTTCGGCTAAAACGCTCAATACTTCTGAACGAGCTTGAGTCACTAGATGAGCAGGGAAGAAATCCCGGCTGGATAAAATAACGCCCAAAGTTGACTTCATATTATTCTCCTAAATATTTTTATAATTAGCCAAATTTTTACAACTTGAAACCCCAGGCGCCTGCCACAAGAATGACATTGGAATAGGGTGTAAAATCAGCAGTTCGGATAACTGCTTTGGTTGATGCTGTCAATTTTTTAAACTCGAGATGAGGCATTGTTTCTATAGGAATATTAGGCAATCGTTTCTGAATTTCTGAATACATTTGCGGGCTTACGGTTAATATATCTTCTGAGACAAAAGCTTTTTCTACACACATTTCAGTCAGAACCACATCCAATGTCTCCAACAATCCAGGAACCCCTGGTTTAAGCGCAAGGTCAATGCGCTGAGTGGAAGAAGGAACCGGCAAACCTGCATCGGCAACGGTCAGCATATCAGAATGCTCAAGATGTGCAATTACTGTCGAGATGGGTGCATTAATAATTCCAATTTTCTTCATTTTTACAGGTTCCTTTCTATCATAAATTGATTAACCTCATCGATTTTTGGGAGAGATGGTTGAGCCCCAACGCGAGTGACAGAAATTGCAGCAGCCGCACTGGCAAAGGCAGCGGCATCTTTAACTGATTTTTCGATACTCAACCCTACAGCAAATGCGCCGATAAAACAATCTCCGGCGGCAGTCGTATCAACAGCCTGAACCTTCCAGGCTGGAATATCCACGCTATTATTTGTGTTTCCTTCAAATATTACTGACCCTTTGTTCCCCAAGGTGACAATCAGATTCTTGACCCCTTTTGAGAATAATTGCTGGGCAGCTTGATTTACGTCAGTTATGTTTTGAATTTGGAATCCCGTCATTGTAGCAATTTCATACTCATTCGGAATCAAATAATCAACCAACTGCAGCAGATCATTCTCCAAGACTTGTGCGGGAGCAGGGTTAAGTATGACTTTCGCTCCTCTTTGGTTCGCAACTCTCGCAGCAGTGTAAATTGTCTCAAGGGGGGTTTCTAGCTGCAACACAACAACATCGATCTTTTCAATCGCTTGCATTGCTTTTTCAACATATTCGCTTGACAGTCGAAAATTAGCCCCTGATGCTACTGCGATGCTATTTTGCGCCTGGTCATCAACTTGAATTAATGCAACGCCAGATGAAACTTTGGGTTGAACAAAAACGTGTGAAGTATCAACCCCTTCTTTTGAAAGATTTTCGACTAACTCACGTCCGAATGAATCATCACCGACACAACCAATCATGCTAACATGCCCGCCTAAACGAGAAGCTGCAACGGCCTGGTTTGCGCCTTTTCCACCTGGATAGGTATTAAAAACCCCACCCAGCAGGGTTTCACCGGGTTTTGGGATTTTTGGTAACCTTACTACCAAATCCATATTCAGGCTTCCAACGACAACGATGTTCATATTTCTACCATTCTATTTATATAAGCCTAAAGTGCTTATAATAAGTAAACACCTAGCATTGCATGGTTCCGGGAGCGAACCTTCTTCCATGCGGCAGGTGTCCCCTTCGGAGGTGGAGAGCGATAGAAATATCGCTCCTCCACCTCCCCCATTTACACCTTAGTGTAAACAGAAGTTCATCAAATTACAATTACTTGCAGCTTGTTTTGCCGTTGGGGGCAAATCCGGTATACTGGCAGGCATTTTCAGGAGTGAGCAGAACCATATCAATGGTCTGTTTCTCGGGTTTGCCAGTGCTGCCGCTAGTAATAAACGCATCAGCCTGGACAACAGCCTGGGTAGCCAATTCGGCAACTGGTTGTAAGGCACCAGCGTCAATTTCGCCATTCATGATGGAAATATTGACATCATCGGAACCATCGAAACCAACCACGATAACGTCAGACATGCCAGCAGCATTCAAAGCAGCCTGTGCGCCAAGAGCCATGGTGTCGTTTCCGCAGATCACACCCTTAACATCCGGGTTTGCCTGAAGAAGGCTTTCCATTACACTGTAGGCTTCAGTCTGGCTCCAGTTGGCGGTCTGTTGGGCAACCATGGTCAAACCAGGCAAAGCATCAAGCACTTCATGGTATCCGTCAGAGCGAACATGAGCGTTGGTGTCGGTATCTCTACCAGTTAACTCGATGTAATTGCCTTCTTCGCCCATGAGTTCAGCGAAGTATTCAGCCAAAATGGTCGCGCCCTGATAGTTGTTGGAGACGATCTGAGAGACTGCAACACCTTCTTGGGTGATTTCGCGGTCAATCAGGAAGGATGGGATGCCGGCATCTTTGGCTTTTTGAACAGCCGCAACGGTTGCATCTGCACCTGCATTGTCAAGGATGATGGCGACAGCTTTTTGTGCGATGCAGCTATCGATCAATTCTGCCTGTTTATTGGCATCATCATCATGGACGAGTTTCAAAGCGGTGTAGCCAAGTTCTACTGCTTTAGCGGCAGCGATTTCTTGCTGGGTACCGAAGAATGGGTTTTCAACACCAGGAACGATTACGCAGATCATTCCTTTTTCTTCAGCAGGGGCTGCGGGTTTACAAGCAGCAAGCACCATCACAACAATTGCGAGCACACTCAACAAAACATAAAACTTCTTTTGTGACATATTCTCTCCTCTTTATGATTAGAAATTGCAAATAGCATTCTCTCAATACAAGGTAGAAATGGTAGATTATTTATTTTTGAATGCAACTCCTTTCTAAAGTGATCTTTATGACCAGGATCGAAATGAATATCACTTTATTTCTTGTTGTTTTTGCAATGCAATACGGTCTTGCATCCTTGCTTGAACCTGGTCGATAATGACTGCAAGCACGATAACTGCGCCTTTAATTACTTTTTGCCAGAAGGAAGAAACACCCATCATGATAAGACCATCACCCAAAACGCCGATGACAAACGCTCCAATTAGGGTTCCGCCAATACTTCCACGCCCGCCAGCTAAAGATGTACCACCTAGAACCACTGCAGCAATCGCAGTTAGTTCAAAGGTATCTCCGGTAAGCGGATGAGCAGCTACGAGTTGTGAAGCAATAATCAACCCAACCGTAGCGGAACAAAAACCGCTAATGCTGTAAACAATTATTTTTGTTTTGTTGATACGGACGCCTGAAAGTTCTGCTGCACGTTCATTGCCGCCAATTGCATAAACATGTCTACCGAATGCCATACGAGTAGTGACTATGTAAGCAATGATCGAAAACGCCACCATAATCCAGATTGAATAATTGACGCCCAAAAAATCACCAGCCCCTAGAATCTGAAAACCAGTATTCCCATATTCGGGCCGTCCAACGATGTTAGGGAAGGTGTAACCATTGTTCCGCAGACCAGCTAAACCGCGAGCTACATATAACATGCCCATGGTGGCAATAAACGGGGCTACATTAAAGCGAGTGATAATGAAGCCGCTGATAGTACCCATTAATGTACCGATAGCAAGCGAAATGACCACTATCATCCATGTATGTGGGTAAATAATTATGCCAAGCTGCGGCAATTGAATACCTTCATTGATCAAACCGCCAGCGATCATGGCGGTCAATCCAACAATTGAACCAACCGACAGGTCAATACCACCCGACAGGATCACAAATGTCATTCCGATTGCCAAAATGGCATTAATGGCAACGTGCTTTGTAATGATGACAATGTTGTCAGGACTGACAAATTGAGGTGACAAAGAGGTAAATACAACTAAAACCAGAATTAACGCGATAAAAGCGCGGCCTTTCAGTAAAAATTGCTGCACATCAGTTTTAGTGATTCGGCGTTTATTCTTCGATTCTTGCAATTTTGGGTTAGTTCCCTGATCCATTATTATTACCTCCGTTTGATGGGCCGTGACCGATGGCAGAAGCCAAGACTAATTTTTCTTCAGTTGCCTCGTCGTGAGTAAATTCTCCAGTTATTGCGCCTTTAGACATTACAATAATTCGGTCAGACAAGGCCAAAACTTCTTTTAGTTCAGATGAGACAAAAATAACGCCGTACTTTTGCAAAGCCAGTCTGTTCATAATCTCAAAGATTTCAGATTTGGCTCCAACATCAATTCCACGGGTAGGCTCATCAAGAAGAAGTACTTTAGGTTTTGTTAATAAACCTTTTGCAACAACTACTTTTTGTTGATTACCTCCGCTCAAAGAGGTAATTGGTTGCTGAGTGCTCGCCACACGAATGGATAATTCTTTTACCTGTTGATCTGTAGCGATCTTCTCTTTTTTATTCAACAGGAATATTTTTCTCATGTAGTTCTTTAAACTTGCAAGGAGCATATTATCTTTTACAGATAGTGTCTGAACCAAACCGAACCTTTGTCGATCTTCTGGTACCAAAACAAATCCCGCTTTTATGCGGTCAGTCACCGATTTTGAGGTTATTGGGTTGCCGTTCAGCCAAATCTTGCCTTTGGTTTGCAATTTGGCTCCTGCAAGACAATCGACCAAATCAGACCGACCGGCGCCCATCAGCCCATAAAAACCCAGGATTTCACCTTCACGTAGATCGAAAGAAAGATGGTCAAGTAAATATCCACCTCCGATTCTTGGTAGTGTAAGATCTTCAACCTTTAAAAGAACTTCTCCGATTTCATGTTCACGGCGAGTAAATAAAGCTGCGGGATTTCTTCCAACCATTTTTTCAATAAGCCAGGGAACGGTTACATTTGAAGCCTCTTCATCAGCAACCTTTTTGCCATCCCTAAAGACAGTAATGAAATCACCAATCTGAAGAAGCTCTTCCAGTTTATGAGAAATATAAATAATCGAGACCCCATGAGCCTTCAGATCACGAATGACACGGAAGAGAATTTCAACCTCGGAAGCACTTAATGCAGAAGTGGGTTCATCCATGATCAATACGCGCACGTCTTGCGCCAAGGCTTTGGCAATTTCAACAATTTGCTGCTGCCCAATTCTCAACTCTCCCACTAATTCGTTGGGGTTGATACTTTGCTCAAGTCGATGAATTAAATCAATCGCCTTCTGCTTTTCAATTTTTTTATCAATTATTCCGTTTTGACAAATTTCTCTTGCAAGAAAAATATTGTCTACAACGCTAAGGTTTAAACAAAGGTTCAATTCTTGATAGATGATTCCGATTCCGAGTCGGCTGGCATCTAATGGTGATTTTAGGTTTATTTCTTTACCATCCAACAATACTTTTCCGCTGGTGGGCTGTTCAACGCCAGCAAGGATTTTCATCAGTGTAGACTTACCTGCCCCATTTTCTCCAATAAGAACGCTTACTTTTCCTTTATGCACATTGAAGGAGACATCGTCCAATGCAACTGTGCCAGGAAAAATCTTGGTAATGTTATGAGCAGTCAAGACAATAGTATCTGCCTCGACAGGAGAACCCACATCCAAAACAGGATCTTTTTCTAGCATGTTTTTTAGTCTCCCAATTCTATGTGGGTCGGCACAATGCGAATTTCTGTCATATCAATTTGAATTATGTTAAATGTGCGAATACTAAAAGCACCTTCAACCGTAATTGTTTTTCCAATCCAACTACTTTTATCTTCACTACCGAGAATGTCAGTAAGAACGCGCTTATTAATTTCAGAAGCTACTTTGCCATATTCAGTTTGTTCTTTAAAATCACCAAAACTAATAAAACCACCCGCATCTCGAACGGAAGTTTCATCACTTGGGATACGAGTTCCAATGTACATAAGAACTTTAATTGGTCCTGTGTAATCATCAACTTGAATTTCGATGGTGCCAGTGCTTGATTCGGTGTTCACAGCGGTAACTTTTCCGGTAGTCTTCACCATATAAACATGCGATTCACCAACAGTGATCAGGCCAAACTCAGTTGCAATTGGAGCCAGCGTATCTTTTTGGACAATTCCGCTTGCATCTGGTTTGATTTTCATTAGGATATCGGCAAGATTTATTGATTTTTCATCATAAGCCGGTAACAGTGTTGACATCCAGATTTCGTCGACATACTTCGCTGGATCAAAGGCTTCATTTTGGACTGCTTGTTGAGCACTCTCAATTGTGACCACGGTGAAACCAAAGCGCACCATGAAACCCAAAACGACTACGACAATTACAGGAAAGATGAATTTGGAAAGTTTTTGTTTCATTAATTTATCCTTCTTTGGTTTGATTCAAAATCTGATGTACGGCAAGATGCCAATTTTCCAATAAACCATCAATTGTTTTTACATCCTGTTTTGGTGTGAATTTGGTATATTCAGCAGGCAAAGATGCTAATTCACTTTGTGTGGCAAAAATCTTTAATCCTAAGGCGCCACTATATACTGCCCCCAAAGCCGATAGTTCTGGCAATTGCGAAGCCAACAAAGTGTTTTGATTTAAATCAGAAATAAATTGCATTAAGAATGAATTGCTCACTGCGCCGCCATCACCATGAACAGTCTTCAGTTCAACCCCTGAATCTTTACTCATCGCGTTAATGACATCCGTAACGATATACCCTATCGATTCCAATGCAGCACGTACGATATGCGCCTTTGTTGTAGAAGGTGTCAAGCCTAAAATAGCGGCTTTTACATCCGAACGCCAGTAGGGAGCACTCAATCCGATAAATGCAGGAATAAAATAAACACCATCACTATCTGGAACAGATAAAGCGATTTTTTCAGTTTCTGTCACATTGTCGATTAGTTGCATCTGGTCTCGCAACCAGGTAATAGTTGCCCCGGTAAAATTGATAATCCCTTCAAATGCATAGGTTGGAGCCCCATCCATCACCCATGCCAGAGCCGTCACAGTACCGCTATCAGATAGCCGCTTTTCGTGACCAATATTCAATAGAATAGAGGATCCAGTTCCAAAGGTGACTTTTGCACTGCCAGGCTCAAAACACCTTTGGGCAAACAATGCTGCCTGAGAGTCGCCCATAACGCCATAGATGGGGATACGTGTGTTGAGGAAACCAACCAAATCCGTATCCCCAAACCAGGCCTTGCTTTCGCGTACTTCAGGGAGAAGAAAGAAATCCACACCAAACACATCACATAACGCTTGACTCCATGACAGCTTTTCAATGTCATAGAAAAGTGTTCGTGAGGCATTGGTATGGTCTGTTGCATACACTTTGCAATTCGTTAATCGATAGATCAAATAGGTGTCAATCGTGCCGAATAACGCAGAGCCCTCTTTTAATCGATCTCGTAAATCAGGTCTGGAATGTAACAACCAACTTAATTTGCTTGCTGGAAAGTAAGTATCGATCTTCAATCCAGTCAACTCATGCACCAAATCCTCTTTACCGGCGCTAACCAATTGGTCACAAATAGCAGCACCACGGCGGCATTGCCAGACAATAGCATTGCAAAGAGGATGACCTGTTTCTTTATCAAAAATAACAAATGTTTCTCGTTGGTTGGTAATACTAAGTGCTAATAGATTGTTCCATTTTTCATTATGGCGAGACAACAAAGCCGTGGTAGCTTTTAAAGTGTTTTGGAATATTTCTTCTGCATTATGTTCAACCCAACCTGGTTTAGGATAGATCTGTTGGTGAGAACACGTTTCTTGATCTACAAGACACCCCTCCTGAGAAAACAGGAGTGCTTTTGTCGCAGAAGTGCTTTGATCAATCGCAAGAAATAAGCCGGCAGAATTTACCATTTTTTCCTATCGTTGTTCGAGAAGTTGAGTAGCTGTCTTTGCGAGCCCTTGAGGTGAAATGCCATAATGTTTGAATATTTCGCCTTGACTGCCGGTCACAGTATGTTCATCCGGGATACCAACAATTCTAAATGGACGATTAATTCCAGCCTGCATCAGAAATGAAGCCACTCGGCTACCCAATCCACCATTTATACTGTGTTCTTCGACTGTAACAACGACCTTTGATTTTTCTACGGCTTGTCGAACAGCGAGTTCATCAAAAGGACGCAAGCTATGAACACTCAGAACACAACATTTAAGTCCCTCGCTGACAAGGTCTTGACTTGCTAAAAATGCCGGCGCAACCGTCTCGCCAATTGCAATAAAGACAACATCATATGAATCCTGAATTGGCGTCAGTTGAATTGCTTTGCCAATTTCAAAATGGGTTTCAGCGGTATGAAGATGCGGCATGGCCTTTTTACCAAATCGGATATAGAGCGGCCTGGGATGGTTAATTGCTGCCTGGATTACTTTTTGAGTTTCAAAATTATCTGCAGGAGCAACAATGTCAATGTTGTTAATGGCTTGCATCACGGCAAAATCATGCAAGGAATGATGGGTGGTTCCAAGTGCACCATAACTAACCCCTGCACTGATGCCAACAATCTTTACAGGGTGGTCAGAATATGCAACGTCATTTTTTATTTGTTCCAGCGAGCGGGCCGTCAGAAAGCAAGCCGGTGAGATTGTAAAAACTTTTTTGCCCATTGATGACAAACCAGCAGACACACCCACAAGATTTTGTTCGGCAATGCCAATCTCAACAATCTGTTGAGGAAATTTTTCAGCGAATGGTGTAACACGACCAGAACCCCGAGAGTCACTGGTGCAGATCAAGATATCGCGATCATTCTCAGCTAATTCGATTAATGTCTGTGCAAAAAAATCAAGGTTGGTTTTTCCGAGAGAGAGTGTAGTATCAGCCATTTGAGTTCTCCACTTTCTGCTCAGCTAAATCAAGTTCTTGAATGGCCAACGCGTACTCTTCATCTGTCGGAACACGGTGATGCCAGCCGACGTTATCTTCCATAAAACTAATCCCTTTACCTTTTATCGTATGCGCTAAAACCAGGTTCGGTTTTTCTTTTTCAAAGGGCAATGTATCAAACAGAGCAGCTAATTCTTCAACATTGTTGCCATCTACATGACGAACCGCAAAACCAAATGCAGAAAACTTTTCATCCAAAGATTCCATTGCCATTACATTTTCTGTGCGCCCGCTGATTTGAAGCGTGTTGCGGTCAACAATAGCAACCAGATTGTCAAGTTTATAATTTGCTGCACTGGCAGAAGCTTCCCAAATTGATCCCTCGGTTAATTCTCCATCACCCATGATAGTAAAAACCCGATTATCGCGATGATCCATTTTGGCAGCCAAAGCCATACCCACCGAAATTGATAATCCATGCCCAAGGGCGCCAGTATTTTGTTCTATACCTGGGATGCTGCGTGTCGGATGGCCAATAAATGGTGAGTTATATTTTTCTATCGTGTTCAATTCATCAATTGTATAAAAACCCTGATCGAGAAGTACTGCATACAATGCTTCAACTGAATGCCCTTTACTGTGTACATAATGATCACGATCAATTTCAGCAAAATTCTTTGTGGTAATGTTCATGGTTTGGTTGTAAAGAACATTAAGAATATCCACACATGAAAGACTTCCACCGGTGTGGCCTGCTTTTGCTGAATAAATAAGAGAAAGGATTGTTTTTCGGTATTGAATTGACTTAAATTCCAATAACGCCGTTTTTTCTCGTGAAATCAGGTGATCTGAAGTGGATATCATGAATAATTATTCCTAGTTGGATATTTATTTTACTAATGCTATAATACAATATGAAAATAGAAAATCCAACAAAAAACGAATATTTATTCATAACCAAATTTTTATTCAAGGGGCTTTTACATGGCTCGTATCGATGAACTTCGCATGATTGCTCGAGTTGCCCGTTTATATTACGAAATGGACAAAAGGCAATCAGAAATAGCTGAACAACTTGGCTTATCACAGACAACAGTATCGCGCCTACTTAGCCGTTCGAAAGAAGAAGGTATCATCCGCATATCGATCAATATGCCAAAGGGTGTATATACTGAACTGGAAGAAGCCCTGGTCATGAAATTCAATTTGCGAGACGCGATTGTTGTCGACAGCCTGGATAATGATGAAAATTTGATACAACGAGATTTGGGGGCAGCCGCGGCTTACTATCTTGAATCTGCGATCCGCCCCAATGAAATCATCGGAATATCCTCCTGGAGTGCAACACTTTTAGCCCTGGTTGATGCGCTCCATCCACTACCGCGCAAAGCAGGGGTTAAAGTTGTTCAAATACTGGGAGGGGTTGGGAATCCATCAGTTGAAGCACACGCCACTCGGTTAACATCCCGGCTGGGGCAACTTGTAAATGGTGAAGTTGTTTTTTTACCCGTCCCCGGAATTTTAGCCTCAGAAGAAGCCCGCAACATTCTTTTAGGTGACGATGTTACCAAAAACGCTTTGCAGTTGTTTGATAGCGTCACCACAGCATTAGTTGGGATTGGCGCATTGGAACCTTCTCCTCTGCTGGCAGAAAGCGGTAATATTTTTTCGGCACATGACATGGAAATGCTTCATCAAGGCAAAGCGGTTGGAGATGTTCTGCTTCACTTTTTTGACATAAATGGAAATCTGGTCGATACCGGTATGGATAAACGGGTAATCTCGATGGGTTTGGCTCAATTAACCAAAGTAAACCGCGCGATCGGTGTGGCAGGCGGGTCAAGGAAATACTCAGGAATTTTAGGAGCCCTGCGTGGTCATTGGGTAAATATTTTAATAACAGACAGGTTTACAGCAGCCCGTTTGGAAAAGGAAGACTCATCAGTTTAAAAATTTTATAATTGCACAGTCCTGGACGTCAGTGAGCATCTTTAGAGTTATTAATCGCAGACACTTCTGGTCACGGAGGAAAAATCGCTATGCATATCATTATAGGATTTCTCGCACAGGCTGTTTTAACCTTGGCACTATATTTCATCACTTACAGCATTCTGAATAATCCACTCCTTAGCATTCTTTTAACAGCCCTCTTTTCGATATTTTTTGCAATAATGATGGGAAGTTATTTTTCAAAATCCTTTCACAAAAAACAAAAGGACGTGATTGATGAATCACTATCATCCATCGCGAATACGCAAGATACTGATTTGTTATCTGCTGCAAACACCAATATTTCTGAGTTAGCCGAAAAAGTATCTACAATTGCCAATATGCTGGGACATGCTTCAGGGTACATGGATACACTAACGCACCAAACAGAAGTGAATACGAAGGATATAACCAAAGCAATTGACCAGGTGGTAAGCGGAACCAGCCAGGAAAATGAATCCATTCAATTGGTAGCGCACCAATTAGAAATGATGGCAACGGCTACTGAAGGCATAGCCATAGGCGCACAAGATCAAGCAAAATCTGTGGGAAACGCTACTGAAATTTCACATACCGTAAATAAAGCTATTGAAGAAATCGCCGTAAAAGCCTCCAACGCGGCCAAAGCATCTGCGCAGGCTGCTGAGGCTGCCAATGAAGGCGGTAAAACAATTAATGCCACAGTAAAGGCCATTAACAATATTCGCGAAAAAGTTGGGCAGTCAGCAGAAAAAGTAAGAGAAATGGGCACACGCTCTGAAGAGATCAGCATCATTGTCGAAAAAATAAAAGACATCGCTTCTCAAACCAATCTATTGGCATTAAATGCAGCCATTGAGGCTGCACGTGCGGGAGAAATGGGTCGCGGTTTTGCAGTGGTTGCCAGTGAAGTCAGAAAACTGGCAGAAAACTCCGTGATTGCCACAAAAGATGTGAATAACCTCGTTTTAGCCATCCAAAAAAGTGCACATGAAGCTGTCACAACCATGGATCTGGGTGTCGAAGAAGTTCAGAATGGTGTTGAGCTGGCAGAACAATCTGGTAAAGCGCTAGAAACCATCATCTCGACCTCGGATACCGTCCATCAGGAATTAAAGGATGTAGTCAGTCTGACTAATCAACAGATAACCTTGAGCAGAGAACTTGGCAGCGCCATGGAATCCGTTTCTGCTGTTGTAGAAGAAAATTCTGCTTCATCAGAAGAAATGTCGGCTGAAGCAGATAACATTGCCAAAGAAATAGAAAATATTGCAGAAATCAGCGCCAAAAATAGTGTGACGGCCATCGGTGTATCGAAATTAACTACCGAAATATGCACCCTGGTAGCTGACTCAACTGCCTCTGCACAAACCCTGGCAGAGATGGCCTCTTCATTACAAAACCTTGTTTCAGCATATGACAACAGTGTAAGCGAGATTGTTATTCCAACTAAAACGTACACTTCTCATCTAAAGCCTACCGTTGGAATTATTATTCCTAAAAAAATTGCCTTCTGGGAAACAGCCATTAAGTTTGCTCAAAAAGGGGCAGATGAATTAGGGGCTAAACTGATCGTGTGTGATTCAGAAGAAAATCCAGTGATCATGGAAAATCATATAACCAACCTGGTAAACCAGAAAGTTGATGGTATTCTGTGGGTTCCGTATTTTGGCCTGGGTCGAAAAGGATTAACCCTGGCAAAGAACGCTGGAATTCCTGTTTTATTGATTGATTCTTACGAGGGAGGTCTGCAACCGCAATCGGAAGAATTTCCAAACTACCTGGCATTTGTTGGCCCGGCTGATGAAACAGGTGCATACGAAATGGGGAATTATCTGTTGAATCAACTATCCCCTTCAAAGGAGGGTAAAAAAATTATAGCCTCCCTTGACGGTACTGAAGGCGCACCAGGTGCCATTATTCGCCATAAAGGATTAATTCGGGCAATGAAAGAACACTCTGAAGCGGTATTAATTTCTTCAAAAACTGCTAACTTTGATTTTGAAACAGCAAAGATATGTATGCAAGAAATGTTGAATGAATCGCCACAAATCCAGGGGGTTTGGGCAGCAGGTGATGCCATGACGCAAGGTGGAATCGAAGGTGCCAAATTGGCGGGACGACATCCAGGTAAAGATATCTTTTTTGTGGGCATGGATCTTGATTCTGAAAGCCTAAAAGCCTTGCGAAACGGAGAACAGCTATTTGATGTTGGCGGGCATTGGCTTCAATTTGGTTTCGGGCTGAGCATCCTTTATGATAGCCTGAACGGGTATCCAATGCCAAAAGGTCGCTCAATTGTAAAACTGCCGTTATTACCTGTGACACGTGAAAAAGTAGACCAGTTTGAGAAGGATTTTCCTAACGGCATTCCGCTGTATGATTTCAAACAAAAATCCAGAGCTTATAATCCAAATGCGCCAGTTTCATTTTTTGAGATGAAATATTCAACAGAATAGTAACTTATTCATTATGAAAAAACAATTGAGTTATATAAATCAAACTCAATTGTTTTGTTTTAATACCAATCTTCGTCCTACATGAGATCACGGCCAAATTTATTGTGTTGACTATTAAATTTTTAAAAGCTCATCGACAATCAAATCAGCTTCAGAAAAAATCGAATGAGTGGTGAATGCAATTTAAGCAATTGACAATGCAATTTCGTTAAGAATTGTGGTAATTTTACAAAAATGAAATAAGAATTTACCGAATGGAGTTTATTTTTGTGAGCATTAAAACCAAAGGTGCGCAAAGCGGTGGCTCGAATTTCACACCCTCTACGGGTGCCCTAAACCAAACAAAAACTTCCTTGCGGAAGTTTTTATTCTTGTTGTGATTTTACCCATCAGTTATTACTCATTTTACCCATCTTCATGCTAAAAGAGGTGTATCTCAAACATAAAAAAAAGGGTGAAGAAAGTAATATTTTTTTGTTTTTTACCCATCAAGCTGCCTAAAGTTTTGTAGTTACCCATCAGCTTGCAGTAAAACCATTCTATCTTGTGCCTTAAGTATCAGTAATTTTGACTCGCTACAATAAGGAAATGATTTATTCTTTTATAAGACTTGAATAATGAGACAAATTTCATTTCGTAATACTAATCCTATATGTTATCAATTGGAGAAAAACGATATTGTTCTTTATGAGTCATTATCCTATTTATTTGAATTACTCAAGATTGTACAAAAATTAGTCATGACAATTCTACGCATTTCCTCTTTATCAATTTTCAACAATTTTGAAATCCCTGATACGACTAGAGGTATCTGTGCTGGATTAGTTGGGATTCTATTACTGAAAATAAATGGTCCATCAGTCTCAGTTAATATCTTATTGCTAGGAATGGTTTTTATCAAATCTTGACCCTTCTTAGTCTTCAACATAGACGAGTTGATTGAAAAGTAATATCCATTTTCGATGCCTTTTTCGGCTTGCCTTTGCGTGCCAGAAAACCAATGCAAAATAATTTTTCCTGAAAACGAGTTCCCTAGTATCGAAATTACATCAACTACAGATCTTCTTGAATGAATTGTCAACACCTTATCGGTGAAAAAGGAGCAATGGTGAATGATTTGGGAAAACACATCTCGCTGAACTTTCCGTTCATTTTGATCTGTAGTCACATAATCAAGACCAATTTCCCCTAAAAACTTTGTTCTCGGCAAGATATCCCACATTTGAGATAACTCGTGTTTTCTCTGCATTGCTAATTCGGGATGTAGTCCTATTGCTGGAATCACATTGTTGTATTTTGTTGATAGGTTCTCAGTGAAATGAAAAACTGATGGAGTATTAGTTACTGCTATAATAGTAATGCTAGCCTTTTCTGCTTCTGTAATAATATCAACAGAAGATTTATATAGATCTAGGTGACAATGGGTATCAATGAAATTTACTTTATTTTGATCCATAGATTAACCAAGTAACATTTGAACTTCAGCCATACCCCGTTTATAGACATCGACATACTGAAAAATCTCTTCAGGCGTTCCTTGAAGAGGTCCCGCTATACGAACATGAGAATATAGGGATGAGGTCATATTATCAAGTCGTTTGAGAGCAATTTTTATTGCGTATAAATCTTTTCCTTCAACTCTATTAGAAGGTAGATTATTGTAAATCACATCAACCACATAATTAACATCATCTATACCTGCCGCGGTTGTCGCGGCTCTTCGGATAATGCATGGTAAACAATATCCACAATGCTCGTCAAATGTCCTCCCTTTAAAGCGTACATAAGTACCGTGCGAACAAGAGTGGGTCAATTTCACTCCTTCTTTTAGAATACTGGGATTCTTTGTGGCAATTAACATTTCTCCTTTTGTGAGGAATCTAAATGGAGTCCTTATTGACATAGTTATGCCAAGGGATTCAAGAATATCTTGATACATTGATAAAAAGTAAGGATGGGTTGTGCGAGTACTTAGACCCCCACCCCTATTGGCTGCAAGGGGTACATTTAATGAAAGCAAACCGTTTTCATATATGTTGAGAGGTGAACTAGTGTGACTTGCGCTTGATACTGCAGCAACTAATGAAAGAAAAAGAAAAGATCGGCTTCGCTGGCTTGGTTCTATTTCTCCTATTGTGCCTTCTGATGGTTGAACAAAAAACTGGAGAGAGCAAAAACGATCTGGATATTTTCGCCTTAATAGTGAATACACTCGATCTTGAACAGTTTTTGTTGCACCTCCACGACTATAATGACTGACAAATATCACTTCACCGGGCATATTTTCTAGGAGTTCTAAAGCACCAGTAAAGGAATCCAGCCCTCCTGACATCAAAGCAAAAGCTCGTGGTGAGTGTGAGAAACTGGGAATTCTTTCTTGAAGTTGCTTCATGCCAAAAAAATGCTTTTCAGTCGATATGCGAAAGTGAATTTCCCAATGATCACCGGTGAGGAAATCTAGAGTCTGTTCAAGTTTTTCCTTTATTCCGTTCCATAAATCAACATTACTGACGGGTTGGTAAAGGTGAAAATATCGAGACCATTTATTAAAAGCTTGGTTACGGTCAGCATATTTATCGGCTGAAAATACCGTCATTGCAAATTTCAATAAATCTGTAGCAACTTCAGATGGAAAGGAGCCATAGAAATCAAATACGCTTGAAAGGTTACTTCTGATGCCAATTGTTTTATCAACTCCACTCAGGTCAATGTGGATAGGAATTCCAATATTGGAATTTTCAATAGTAAAGCTATCGTCTGAATTTTCGCGCGCGATTATGTGCCAGATCATTTTTTGTCCTCCAATAAGGCATATGCCTGGGAATATATTTCATCACAAAACCGCTGGCCTTCGGCCCCTGACCAATTTAGGGTCAGAACATTAACTTGTTTTTCTAGTAATTCAACTTTTACCGTAGCTTCAATATAAGGATGTACTTCTCTTTCAAGTCTAATTACCTCATCTTCTTCTATGTTGCCTTCCTCAAAACAGTATTGCAAATCTTGTAAGAACTTTTCGAATATATAACTTGTTACCGAAAAAACAATCAACTCTTTAGCTGTATTACTATCAATAGCTTCAAGCTTTGATAGATTACCTTCCCCTAACTCAAAGCGATTGTACATTTCATCTAAAGTTGCATTTATGGCACGACGAGCAGCACTATCATCTGGAGTCGCTCCATCAGGGGCAATCGCATCAAGGATCGCTCCTAATGCTAATTCAACTGGAATACCAAGAATTGTTGACGCTAAACCTAGGTTTTCAGTTGCCACCTGAACACCATTAGCTGCAATATTGGAGAGGAAACCTCCAAGTTTCACCGTAGATTTTCTGCCAGCCCGGGCAGATTTGGACGCCTGTCGTGACCCTCCTTTAGATTGGGTATAAGAGCCCAGGGCTTTACCCAGTGATCCCCCACCTCCTCCACTTGCATATCCACCAAAGTGTCTGCTGGTTGTTGCCCAGTTACTGGATTGCAATGCTATTTCAGGATGATCAGGCGATGGGTCAGTAGGGGTTTCGCCAGGATTATCTTGACCGGGTTGTCCTGTATCTGGATTTGGATTAGGTAAAGGACTCGTTTCACCATCTGCCCATGGTGGTAACAATGGAGATCGATTACCAGGTCCGCCGTATGACTTTGATGTTCCCATTGATTTCTCCCTCTAGATCAGACATCCATATGTGATCATTTTTTATCGCTCTTTCGCTTAATCGCATCTACAGCTGCTTTAGCTAAAATCAAATTTATTTTATTAGTTGACCATACATGTAGTAAGGTGCCTGCTGTTTTTTCCTCTTCTCGTCCCGTCGTTAAAGCGCCAAGACGAACAACTGCTACGATAGGGATCATTGTCTCAGGGATTGCTTTCAAGAAAATAATTAATTGGGAAATTGCTTCTTTTCTCTTTTCAACAAAATCAAACATGAGTTTGAGAATAGATTCTTTTATTTTTACATCATCGTTATTCCGGAATCGATCTGCAAGTGAACTGAATAGTGAATTAACGTCAACCTGACTCAACGCTACTGACCGATCAATGGCTGCTCTACGGACCACTTCGCTTTCCCCTAAAAATTCAGCAAGAATCTTCTGCGCTTCCGGGCTCATTCTTCGGACACTGCTAACATTAATAGCGACATTATCTCTTGAGAAATAAAAATATGGTCTAAGGTCAATTCCCGATAGAGCCGGTTCAAGACTCGACCAATTTTTTATCCATTTATCTGCTCTCCAGGTTTGAAGTAGTGTGGTTTCGTCTACATCTAATGAAATTGTCTCAAGAGTTTTTTTAGGTTTTTGAGTATTTGCCTTCGATTTTAGTTTCGAGGGCTCGCCACTACTACGCTCGACTTCCCCTAAATCGGATTCGTCACTCTTAAAGCCAGTCAATTCACGCTCTTGTTCGAGGATATTTAATATTCGCGGTTTCCCTTCTTGTGACACTTGTAATTCTGCTAACTGTCGAAAAGCTTCAGTTTGAAAATATTCAAGAAGCATTAACTTTGCAAGTGTACGAAGGTTTAAGGTTATCTTCCTTGCACTTGCCATCTCAATTCTCATTCTGAGCATGTTAAGGAATCTTTTCGTTTGTCTCGGGTTTCCAGATAGGCCGGCTGCCAGTATAGGTGCGAGAGATTCAGCAAGCGAAAACCCATCAATAATCTCTGCTGGCACCACAGTAATTACTTCGCTAATACATTCATAATCCAAACACTGATTTTGAAAGCTGCTTAATGCTCGTTCCAAAGCAATTGAGCGAACCTGTTCAAACTGCTCTTTTTTCACGCCGGACGAGTCAACAAAAAGCAATTTTATATAGTTTTCAGTTTCACTCTTTCCTAACGGAGGTACTTTAATTGGGTATTGGATGAGTTTTTCGAGATAATCCCGACCAATTCCTGATCTTTCTTGGAATCCGGGGAACTTTGTGCTTACTGCATACCTTATCAGATCTTCATCTGCAGCAATTACAAAGACAGAATCAGGGACAAATAAAAACAAGCGAATAGCTTCAAATATATCAATTACTGTTCCAGGATTACAACGGTCCAAATCATCAAGAAACACCACTAGTGTTTTTATGTTTGATTCTTTGAGTAAGTCATTAAAGTCATCATGGAAATCACGGATTGCCATGCGAAGGTTGGCTCGTTCTGAACCATCCTCCTTTATCAGTTTCTCTACATCCTCTGCATTTATATCTTTTACCTGATTCGCGATTGCTTTGGCTGCTTCAGTAATGTCTGAAATAGCAGCGATCCCAATACCCAATTCTCCTGCAACAGCGTTCGCAGCAAAATACTTCCCTACCCCCAGACTTATCCGCATCCAATCCACTTTATGAATAAGTTTTGCAAGAAGTTCTTTTGCACGGGGGCATAGGGTCCTCTTGCTTGCTATCTCATCAAGGATTGTTCCCATGAGGGCCGATTTAGCGTCCTCATAACTCTCGAAAAGCCACCCATTAAAATGGATGGCCATGATATTCTTGTCACTGCCATTTTCAATAGATGAACGTACCATATGCATGAGACTAGACTTGCCACTCCCCCAATCTCCATAAACACCAATAGTCGCAGGATGAAGTGTTTTGTTCTTGATAATGGAATTTACGGCTGCAACTAGATGTGTAAAATCCAGAAGATCTATATCAGTCTCATTATCTGACCACATGGTTTTCCTCTTTTCTTGCCCATCTTTCGTTTGTTTTTTCGCTTTCTATTGAATAAATTATCAAGGGCTAACTAATGGTTTCTATAAATTAGTGACAAACAAAATTTGAAGAGCGAACTGTATGCCATATCCTAATCATTATCTGGTGATGGAAGTTCAAGTCGATCTACTTTAGGTAATGCAGTTCCAATTATCCCTTTCATATCTCCATACATGCCAGCTACTTGATTTACGGCTCGATAAATTTGTTTTTCTCTTTTTGCCCAAATCTGTTCCATTGCGCGTTTTTCCTGATCAAGATTTTCGCGAAGAGTAACAAATGACTCAACTAATCCTTCGATCCTTTGTTTAAACTCAGTTCCAGATAAATAACCATACAATGCTTCAATCTTTTCATCTTTTCCTATAGCAGATAGTTTTGCAGTTGTAACTTCAATAATTCCTGTCCGTAACGCTGAAACCAAATCCACCGTATAAGCAAAATCACAAACCCATATATTTTCAACGAGTGAAAAATGAGTAACGCTATCAGGTAAAACAGAAGTGGCTAATATTGCAATATCAGCTTTGATATTTCTTTGATCGTCCCTTAATTTGGAGAGCCACTTATCACTCCAATTCTTGGTGTTTTTCGATTCCCACAATATTGTGCCGCAATATTTACCTGCTTTTGACACGACTTTCTGAATAAGATCCCCACCTTTTACACCTTTACTTACCGATTCGATTTCGTCATCAGGAAATTGTTCCTTAAGTAATTCCTCTAATCCAAGTTCTGCTACTTCTCCTTGCGTTTGTTGAGACCCTTGTTCGGCTTTTCTTTTAAGCTCATCAATTTGTTTCTTCAAGTCACTCAATTGTTTATCTTTTTCAAGTTCTTTTAGGTAATTTGCCTGATTGATCTGTTCTGTGACGCGTGCTTCTATCTTTCTTGTTTCTTCATCAACTTTTTTTACAATTTCCAATTCTAGATTCTTCTGTTTTTCTTCAAGCTCTCGTTGATGTTTTCGTAATTCAAGTTCTTGTTTTTGTTTTTCCCCTAAAGCGATATTTTTTTCTTTCACCTGTTCTTGTAAATCTAACAATTCAAGCGATAATTTTTCTTCGATCTCGGTTTTCAATCTTTCTTTCTCAGTTTTCATTTTTAATTGCAATTCTTCAACGTCTTTTTGATATTTCTTTTCATAACCTTCAATTGTTTCTGCTCTAATTTGGACCCCGACCTTTTCTTCCAGTTGATGAGTCAGTGCTTCTGAAAGAATTATCTCTTCGCCACATTTGGGACAAGTAATTTTTATTTCTGCCATTCGAATACTCCTTAAACTTCCGATTAAAAAGTAAACAAAAATAGTTCTAGATAGTTAACAGCTATTAATTTATAGCAACGAATACTAGTATTGTTTTACTCAACGGCTAAATTATTGGTATTTCTCATCTGAAAAATTTTTAAGAGTGTTTACGAACTATTTTTGAGGTTTAAGAATTTTAAAAACATACGTAATGCCCCAGTCAACTAATAATATAGTCATTGAGAAATTTTTTCAAGTTACAAAATAATGCCAATAACCGGAGAATTCCGAATTGAATCACATCACAACAAATAGAAATATGATACTAGTGAATAATTAACAATAATTTATTACTTATGAAGAATTGTTATCAGGAAACTAATATCTTTTTTTAGTTCAATAATTGCCTAGAAACATATGACACCCAGCTTAGGAAACCCAGCCAAATATTTGTAATATAGTTGTTGTCAGGTCTTGAAATAAGTTGAAAGGAAGAGGATAGAAATTTTAATGAATCCTTGCTTAGTTTCCACTTCTGAGAATAGTTCTACCGACAAAATAGACTAGGAGATGTAAATAATACGATTTATAGGGAAACACGAAATCCTTTTCAGCTGTAGATTCCATATTTAATGCGATTGAGTACATCTTCGACCTGCTGTGAACCGATATCAGTATTCAGAAGATTAAATGGGATTTCTCCATCCAATCCACGGTTTGGCCTCTTGAGCCAAACTCTAGCCTTTTCGATGTCCCCGAAAACAGTGACTGCACACACAAGAACTCGGGCAACACGGTAGAGAAGGTTAGATTCAACAGAATTTAAGTGGTTTCTATTTTTCCTGCGAGTGAGTGTTCTGGTGGAAATTCCAAGAATGCTAGAAAGTTGGTCTTGGGAAAGATCCACCTCTTTTTGTAAAGCTTCAAACACAGAAAATGGAAATCCATTAAGGACTAACAATCGTAGACCACTAGGACTGTTATTTTTGATTAAGCAATCAATGCCAAGGATTTTTTGTATGTTGATATTTATATCTGTGTTATTACTCGTTATCATGTGATTATTGTAGCATTGGATTTGTGGGATTTTCAAAAATACAGCGTGCAATATTAAATATAAAGCGAGTCAAAAATATATATCAGAATAGATCGAAATTCTGGAAAGGAACGCTGCCTATAAGTCTCATCCATCTCTATTAGCCAGAGGCTTGGAATTTCCATCAATCAGATATATTTCACTCTTTCAACCTATCAGAATGAAATTTTTCTCCAATAGACTGCAATCTTTGCATCTCTAATAAATTAAGAGCGACGCGATTTATTGCAGCGATGGTTTTCAGGTCCATTTCTTGCCCGTCAACCGTGTAAAAAGCATAATCAAATGTCTCGGCGGGAATTTCTTCTTTAAGAAGCAAATCTGTTGGACAACCAAATAGTTCTGAAATGCGTTCAAGTTTCACTGTGGAGATATTCTGATCTCCATTTTCAAGTGATTTTACATAATCAAGATCTACTTCCAAAAAATTAGCAAATTCTTCCTGTGATAAATGTGCTCTTTCCCGCAAAGCTTTCACATTGTTACAAATATTTATTGTTACTTTTTTCTGTCGATTATCCATTGATTGGCCTTTCACGACATCATTACTCTATACAAATCTTACAACTTTTAATGAGAATTCATCATTGCATTTGTCATTTTTCTTAGAAATATATCCTGTTTAAATAAATATCTATTGTTGGTTGGAAAATCTTCTCGACTCATCCTAATCTGTGTGAGTCGCTTGTATAATTGCTACTAACACTCTGGATCCGCGGAAAACGCCCTAACATTCAAAACAATTTGAATTACGTTGCTACAACACAACTAAGTGTTTTTGACATATTCTTTATTAAACAATTTTGTGATAATTGTCAAAGAAACCTGGAGCTAGTCCAAAATAAATTTCTCGTAAAATCCCATCAGGAACAAGCGAACAAAATAAATGATAATAACTAGTAAACTTTTCTTTTAATGCGTGATTTTGTGTATTTGAAAAATCACACAAAAGCAATTCTTCATGAATTTTGTAATACTCTTCTTCGATGAATAAAAAGTCAGTGTTTAGTTCTGCAATAATTAAGGAACTTTCTTTATTGGCAAGTATTCCACTCTGAATGATTGAAGAAATATTTTTATTTTGCTTTTTATTTGATTTCACGTTCCTATAAATTACATTATGAAGATTGCTCACCATAAACGTATTTTCGTTAACCTTTTTTGTCGAATAAAAAAACAGAACTTCCTCACCGTTTGAAATTATTGGATAAGAGATATGAACATTATCATTTATTGATAACACTTCTTTTTCAAAACGTTTTGCTACATCAAAATATGCCATTGTTTACCAAATTATTCTTTCTGTAATATTAGCCCTACATCCTTGTTTTTCAAATGCTTTTGTAAGCTGATTCGCCTCTATGAATCGGCAAGCAGATTCTGCTGTACTACCGTTTGAATCAATTACATAATAACCTACTATTTCTCGCGATAAGCCATCGCGCACTACACTCTCAAGTATTAGAGCATGTCCTCCCGGTGTGTTTGGGTTGTATGGTCCGTATAATTCTGGTGCATAAATACACGCATTTACTCCAATAATGACACCATGTCCTGTTTCAACGTATTTTGCAACTTCCGAAAGAGGAATTACTTCTGCCCGAACATCTAATCCTGACATTCCTTTAATAATTTTTGCTCTACCAAGAAAGTTAGTGCCACCATTCTCATTGGAAAAAATACTATCTTTCATACACAAGGAAGAACCATTTTCGTCCCTTTTTGAACTTGCATAATCTACAACTTTCTTTTCATCCACATTGAAGCCAGCTTTTCTCATTAATGTTGCACAGCAACAACAACCACATGTGCCTGAAAATTTATTTGGATAGGCTGAACCTTGATTAAAGATGGCATTTTTTACAGATACTTTGGGGTGGTCAAATACTGTAACGATTTTTCCATTTATCAATTCTTTAGTATGAGTTTGGTTTGTAAATGGAAGATTTCCGCGAGATTGATTGATTGAAATTGAAGAACCTACCAATGGAGTATGAAAAGAGTTATTTCCTAATCTGCGAATTAGGTCCTCAACCCTTTGTTGAGCATCCTGAACCCAATTCTCTCTTTCTGAGATGATACTTCTAGCATCAGAAAGATCTTCCCCTAAAAAATCCAATCCTTCAATCTCTTGTTTTGATTTTTGGTTTATAGCTTCAACATCAGCAATTTCTCTTAACAATTCTTCCAAATCATGCCGTAAATTATCTGCCTTTTTTTCTTCGATATCCTTCTCAGAGTATCGCTCTTGGAGATTTCCGTTAAGTATCCCTTGAATAGATTGATCATCTCCAATTTTTGCAACAACATTTTCTATTGATTCTAGTTTTTGATTAATTTTGGAAATATTCATTTCAAAATCAGAGACCTGATTCTCTAGAGAATTTATCTCATATTCAACATCTTTCTCTGAACGTCTCTCTCGCATAAATATCCCTACTATTGGGAATTATCCAATTCGTTTAAGCTGGTCTTTCATATCACTTATTTTGTCCCTTCGTTGATTTATCCAAGATTCGCGTTGATCTATAAAAGACAACGCATCACTCACATCTTCGACTGCTTGAAGACTTGTAACTTCATCTCTTGATTTCTTGTTAATATCTTCATACTCATCTAGTTCAGATGATAAATCTTCTATCAATAACTCAATATCCCGCGCTCTTTTTTCTTCTTGTTGTTTTTCTTGTTGTCGTTCATTTAAGGTCCTATTTAACGAAGCACGAACAGCTTCGTCATCACTAATTGCTTTTATAGCATTTTCGAGATCATCAATCTTTTTATCAAGCTCTTTGATTTTTTGTGTTACATCTTCTGTTTCTTGTTCCAATTGAGGAGTCTGTGATTCCTGTTTTCTTTCAATCTCTTCTAGTTTGCCCATTTTATGCTCCTAATAACATCTCAGAAAAATAAAGGGAAAATTTATTTTTTGTGGAATTACAGTTGCACTCTTTGTTCGCTTTATTATATTTTTGTAATAATTGATTGTCAGTGTGCAACAGATGAACGTATGCACAGGATGGAAAAACAGGATTTACATCGCCGTACTTTTCTGCTATCCTCAAACACTCTATTTGGGTTAAGATAGAAAATATTCCAGTGAATGGGACTCTATCCGTGACGCCTTTTTCTCTACTTTGAATATAACCATTATAGGAATTTATATCGGTGCCCAACAAGAAGTGATCAACAAAATTCGCAGCCTGACTGCTTACACGACGATTACAAATTTTACAAATACTCGCACATTCTGAATAAGGAAAGTATATATTTGGATTACTTTTTTCAAAAAACTCCATACTTTTTCTTAAATCTTCATCATTTTGCGGTTCTTCTATAAAAAACTTCTCCTTAAAATTTGTCATTCTTACCATACGAACCCGATCAAGATCTTCATGATATATATAAGAATGACCAGTTTTGAAGTGAACTACTTTTTTCATTTCACTTTCAGATAAATCCATCGTATTACCTATTACTTCTCGATCATCTTTTGCGGTAATACGCATGAGTATTTTTATATTTGTTTGTTTTACAGCTTGGGGTGCTATCGCTGTTGGTAATTGATCAGCAATAAATATTCCCTCTCCTAAAGCCCGCATTTCAGCTAACATTTTTATAAATAAGGAAATCGTATGTTCCTTTGGATTGGCTCTATATTCTGAATATTGAATATTCGCACCGATCAAGTTGTGTGCTTCTTCAACAAAGAGCATATGTTTTAGAGATGATCCGGATTTTCTTTCTATTTTGCAATATTCATACACAAAAGATAGTAAAAACATCATCATTAATGCTTTTTCATCCTCATTCAACGCATCCAATTCAAGAATTATTGGTATATTCATTATTACTTCGGCTGGTATTGATTGCCTGGTATCAAGCATCCTTCCTTTGGAACCTCTGCGTAATGAATTCAACCTTTGCAAAAGGGAAGCATTAAAATCATCTTTTAACTTATCGCTGTATCCGGATTTTTGGATTACTCGATCCGCGACATTACAAAGATCAGATAAAGTTGGGGTGTCAACTCCATTCTCTCCCCCTACGCTATCGTCGAACCATCCCTTCGAGTAGTATGTTTGTCTTATCGCATTATCCAATAGGAGGGGCAAAGGATCAAATAGATCAAACGCACCAACAAAACATGCATTCAATCTGGAAATGTGACTTTCTAATGGTATTCCTGGTAAAACCTCGAAAGGATTAAACCTGAATGGACTAATTCTTTCATCGCCCAAGGTAAAGACCAACAAATCCTTCTTAAATCCATCAATTTTCTTTAGTGCTCGAAACTCAGTCTTTGCTGGCTCAAGCACAATAAAAGGAATTTGATTGCTTTTTTCTTCATTGTTCCACAATTGGTGAATAATGTTGAACATGGCAGTAGTCTTACCAGATCCAGGAACTCCAACAATGAGCCCATGCTTCATTAATTGCTGTCGAGGAAATTCCGCTGCAATATCATTATTTGCTGGATCATCACAATATGTTCCAAGAGTGATATTCTCTTTTGCATATTTTCGCAATGATTTATTACCCAGGCCAGTATCTAATTCAAAGCCAGGAAAACCGTTAATTATTGGTATTGGAATCCTCCAAAAATTTGCGATCTCCTCAAGGTCTACCAATCTATGCAATCTTTGTGCTCGGAAAGGCCGTTCACGATTTTCATGATCCCAAAAAACTGTGTGAAATTCAGGTTGAATATCAATATTTGCATAACCATTTTTCAACAATTCTAATTGATCACAATTGCTGTCAAATTTTCTGGTTTGAGCTTTTGTTTTTGTTGCCTCAGATATTAATGATCCGGCGACTTCACTTGGATCTCCACTAGAAAAAACCTTTATTGAGGAAATGAATAATCTACTTGAATCATACCGTTTAATCAAGTTTTCAAAATTTTCTGCCGGTATTTTTAATACTGGCATTTGAGGAAATTGTTGTAACAATTTGTTTTTTTCACCAATGATTCTTTCCCCCGCTTGAGCTTCGCGAAGGCGGCTAATTACATTGTCAACCCAATCACGTTCATCAGAAATAAAATTTGTGGGAATTAAGGTAATATCAATAGCAACTTTTTGTTCTGTTCTTAGCATAGTCCGACAAACCATACTCATATCATTTGAATCTGAGCTCCACAATGATGTTGAATAAAAATAGGGTTCAATATTTGCGTTATATTTATCTTCTTTTTTGAATATTTCAATACATTGGTGTATCCAGGAATTATCTATTGCTATACTTATATCTTCTGATTTTGCGGGCTCCAGATATTCAATTTCATATTCTTGAGGAAAACTAGCCAGGATTCTTTTTCTTATTATTTCAGTTTCTGTTGAATTGACAGGGCCTTTTTTTGAAAGTCGACAAATAATAAATAGTAATAAACGTCCTTCTTCTTTGACAATTCGCAATGAAATAGCAATATCGTTATCGTTACCAATACTATGCAACTGCCGCAATGTCTGAAGTTGTTTCTTAACTATTTCCGATTGTCTTTCATCTACCTTTTCACTTAAGTAAGAAAACCTGGGTTCGGAAAAATCCGGAAGTTTTTTTAAGACAAAAATTAACAACGAAGTGTCTTTTTCCTCTTCAGTGAATGTCCAATCATCTCTACCGACTGTATCCCAAGAATGAATTACTGCCATCGATCACTCCACAAACTTAAGTAAACGGTAAATACGAAATAAACTTGTGAAAATAAATACTAGAATTTAGCTTTGGATTTAATCGTCTTTGTCTAATATTCAAAAAACTCTTTTTTTGAAAGAATTGAGGTGCGCGATATTCAGTTAGAAAATCAATAAACTCATTTAAACGCTGCTTTTCTTTTTTCTAACTCATCTTTCAATTGCTTTTCGGTAAATTCTTTTTCCACCCGTTCTTTAATCTCGGCCTTTTTATCTTCAAAAAGTGTTTTAATCGACATTTTTACAAGACTTGAAATTGCTTGAACAAATCTTCCATACACATCATCTGTGGATCCCAAATATGAGACGTTAAATACCTTAGATTCCCATTTTGCCCAAGCGTCATTCCAAGCTTTTTGTTCTTCTTTGGCTTTTTCATTGTTCTTTACAACAGTCTCTTCATATTCAGTCTGTTTATTTCCTATATAAATTAAATAAATAATACCTGGAATTAAAAACAGAAGGAGTCCTACCCAAACAAAACAACCTTCTGCTTCTGGTTTAGGAGTCTTATCTATTTCTCTTGGAAATACCGGTAGTTTTGGCTTATCAAAAAAAACCTTTTCTTCAATATATGTATAGTTGCCTAAACGATCTAAGCCAACTAAAAATTGGATAACATTATCATCTTCAGGAATATCTTTACCAGAATATCTGATAATAATCCGAGTTTGAGAAAGATCTGTATCATCCCATGTTACCTTATTCAAATCAATCGATGCTGGAATATCATTACTTTGTATTAATCGTTTCAATTCCTCAAAAAGCTCTTCGATAGTAACTTTTAAATCTGATGGGCAAAATATTTCTGACTTCGTTTGGTTTCTAATTAATGCACTCCAAAGATTCCTTGTGTTCATTTTTCCCACTCCTTTATGAAGAAATTTGATAATCAACGCGATGTTAACTAATTATATCCAAAATTATAAAAATCAAGTGCAAAAATCACTTTTATCAAGAAAAGCAACTACTATTATGTTTCATTTTGTTCTGCATCAAGTGGGGACCAAGATCAGTGAGAAGTCGTTGACCATGGCTTTCAATCTCGACACAACTTCCACCTATTTGTTTACTACCTCGATGGATACAAACTCGCATATTTATCTTTCCGGTGAACCCAAGTATTATCTTCCATCAATACTAATCAAGGTCATTTAACAAAAACATCACTTATTCAACCTGAGGAATATGCTCATACAAGGATTGCATTGCCACATAATAAGCCATTTTTCTTTGGTTCCATTGATCATGTAATACTGAACGTCCTTCCCATGTAGTGGCATCATTCTCTCCCCATGTTGTGATACTCAAACATACACCTGACTCTAAACATCCATCAAACACAATTTTGGTTATCCGAGCCATTTCCTCAGACTTTTGGTTCGCAGGAATATTTTCTAACAATGCATCAAATTCTGTTATAACTACTGGCACAGGATAACTCTGAAACACTTCAACTATTTCATCTTTGTTTGGCATAAAGAAATCATCCACATGCATTTCTACTCCAACATAATCAATCAACCCTTCCTCTAAAAGTTTGTTAGCTATTTCCCTTGTTGTTTTAGTGCTTGTTGACCAATAGGTATGATTGCCAGTATCATTAAAAATTAATTTTGCTTCTGGATAAATTTCTTTAGTTAATCTAAAAGCATTTAAAATGTAATCAATACCAAACTTATCCCAATAGATATCATTGCGATACTGATCAATATAGGGCGTAGATTCATTTGTAACAACAATTTCGGTTACTCCTTTTTCTTTTGCATATTTGACTATCAATCGAGTCATCATATCTAAATCTTCTTGTGTTACATCTTCATTTGCCCAGGAAGGTCTGTACAAACCAAACAATACTGCTTGTAATCGAGTTTCTAAATCATTAGTTTTCGCCATTTGGAACTGCGTGTTTGACCAATCCCAATCTGTTTCACCATTTCTAGTTATATTGCTATTGTCAAAACAAGATACCCCTATGTGATACTCATTGCGCCAATAAGTATCAATAAAAATTTTTGATATGTTGGGATCACCGAGTAACGTACCAATTTTCACTCCCACTATATCCCCCAACATTTTTAGTGTAGCTTCTTTCCATTTTTCACCATCTGCTTTAATAGCTATCGGCGTGCTATTTATCACTAAAAATTGAGTTCCAGAATTATTAACATATTTTGTTACTAAATACGATTTGATATTATTCCGAACTTCGGCTTCCAATTGAGACCTATCCATTTCAACACCATTTATTTGTACTTTTCCATCGTTAGCCTTCACGTAATTATCAATCCATCGGGTAAGTTCTTCAATATCTTGAATTTCTTTAGGCATGCTTGTTTTTGTAGGTTCAATTGTCATGGTAGGAACCACACTTGCTTCAACTGTACCTAAGGCAGGGTTTTGTTCGGTGTTGGTAACTTCAACAATATTTGACGTTTCAGGTAATATTGCACAACCAACTATGAAACATCCTAACAAGAGAAAAATCATAAGTTTTTTTGCCATGGTTTCTCCTTATTCTTATTACTAACAAAATAGCCGATTTGCTCGAGATTGTTACAGTCTCTATTTCCACCGTTGAAATCAAATACATGAAAAATCTTTCAATACCCCCAACTCTCATGCCTGAGCGGAAATTGATTCAGTTCTTCACGATGCGTTCTCCACTGCGGTAGAAACTGGTCCATCAGCCCGACGAAATGATCGTTGTGCTTGCGCTCCAACAGATGCACCAGCTCATGGACAATGATGTACTCCAGGCAGCGCTCTGGCTTTTTGGCGAGTTCTAGGTTGATCAGGATGCGTTTCTGCTCGATGTTGCAGGTTCCCCACTTGGTTTTCATCTGCTTCACGCCCCAATCATTCAATTCAACCCCGATGACGGCTTGCCACTTGGTAATCTGATCAGGGAGGACCGCTTTGAGCTGCTTGCGATACCATTCAGTCAGCACCATCTTGCGTTGCAGAAGTGTGCTGTCTTCTCTCACAAAAAGGTCGATATGAGTCTTGTTCCGAATGGCTACCTTCGGGTTTCCCTTCTGGTAGATAACATTCAATAAATAGCGTTCACCCTTGAAGTAATGGCTTTCTCCTGACACATATTCACGTTCAGTCTGACGAGACTGGTCTTCAAACTTACTCTGTTGCTTACGGATCCATGCCAGCCTGGAGACAGCAAACAATCTGACGGCATCATCATCAATATTCAGCGGCGCAGCGATCCTCACCTTGCCGTTGGGTGGATTAACACTCAAATGCAGGTTCTTGATCTCTTTGCGCTCGACATCAATAACGATATCACTGACTGTGATTTGATGCATCTCAATAATCTCGTTGATTCTTCACAAGGTCAAAAATCTCATCCACTTTGTCTTCGGGGATATGCTTGGCAATCACATATCGGACTTCGCGTTCCTTGATCCTGTTGCCACGCCAGTCGTCTTTCTTGGTGGCGCGGATGTCACAGTCCAGCGCTAGAGATAGTGCTTCATTCCGATCAAGATTATCGTAGAGTGAACGTTTTGCATCTGAATCCATCTTTGGAGGATAGTCGGTACTTTCAGAAGGATTTTGCACTTGGTTTGTAAGTTCAATGATCTGTTTCAGGTATTGCTCGTATGCCAAAGCCGCCGCTCGTCGTTGTTTGATCAGTTCATCCAGCAGTTGAGACATCTTATCAAAATATTTCGGATTGACCGGCTGATCATCGATGATCTTGCGACGCAGGTTGTTTTCAATAGTTTCCGCAACTGCATCATGGCTGGTGCGGATTCCTTCAGGAAGTTCATCCAGCCCTTCAACGCCACGCTCAACAATCAACTTCACCAGGGAGAGATCATCAAAAGCAGAGACCTTGCGGCTATCCTCAGCGCGGATGTAGGTATCAATCAGGTGGCGCATGGCTGGTTCGTACATTTTCAGATCAATGTAATCACCACTGGCAAGCCGGATCTCCGATCTGACCTTTTCGTAGTAATCCACTTCGTTCTTGATCTTTTCAATCTCTGTCTTGGTATATCCCGCTTCTTCCATCTCATTGGCGATGTTGGCATAAGCACGGATCAAAGCGACGGTGCTTTTATAGAGCGCAATCCGTTTGGGTTCGTTCTCTTCCAACTGGTCTTTGTCAGTCGTGTCGGTGCCACAGAAGTAATGGGTAAATTCAAGAGTTCCATATGGATGGCTTACCGGTTCGCACAAGGCTTTGATGGTTTCACGGGTCTCTTCCAGATGTTCTTTGGCTTTCTGCAGGCGATCAGAGAGCAGCCCTTCTACATCCGATTCATCGTACCCATCCAAGGCTCCGGAGGTGTATTCCTTGACTGATCCTTCCAGACTCTGGAAGAGATCACGATAGTCCACAATGAAACCGTATTCTTTGTCATCGCCATCCAGCCGATTAACTCGACAGATTGCCTGGAATAGCCCATGGTCCTGCATTTTCTTGTCAATGTAGAGAAAGGTCGCAGGAGGAGCATCAAAGCCGGTCAGGAGTTTATCCACCACGATCAGGAGCTTCATCTGCCCGGGTTCTTCAATAAATTTCTTCTTGGCGTCCTTTTCAAAATCATCCACATTTCTGCCGGCGAGCATTTTTTGATAGATCTCGAATTGTTCCAGTTTCTCTGTTTCACCATCACCGGTTTCTTCTCCTTTGATCGAGTTTGCATCAGGCACAAAGGAAGTGATGATGGCGCATTTTACGAATCCACTCTGCACAAAGAGTTCGTAATAACGACAGGCTTGATAGATGCTCCCAGCCACCAACAAGGCGTTACCGTGACCACTTGCCAGACGATCCTTGGTTTCCATATCCAGCAGAATATCCGCGCGGATCTTCTCAAGACGGCTCTTGCAACTGAGAACGGTCTGCATCTGCCCCCAGCGTTGTTTGAGCGCCCTTTTAGCATTCTCGGTGAGTCCTCTGGTTTTCGCTCCAAACCACTCGTCAATCCGGTCCATGGAGGTGATCACCTGGTCAATATCCCGGGCTTCATAACGCAGATCCAAAACCACCTTATCTCGCACAGCTTCATCAAACTTATAGGTGTGGATGTATTTGCCGAAGATTTCGATGCTTTTTTGCTTATCCACTTTCAGCAACGGTGTACCGGTAAAGCCTATAAAGATGGCATCCGGCAGGATCTGCTTCATGGCTTTATGCAGCTCACCGGATTGGGTGCGGTGACACTCATCCACAAAAACAAAGAGATCACCCTTCGGACGGAAGTTCTTGGGGAGATTGCGATTGATCTCTTCAATGAACCCCTCCACATCGGTTTCATCCCGATTGCCAAATTTGTGGATGAGGGAACACATCAGCGGAGGATGGGTTTGATTCAGTTTATCCAGCAGATCACGCCCACTGGTGCAGCGGATGAGATTCTCATCCACACCCTTGTAGACTTTTTCGATTTGTTGATCCAATTCGGTGCGGTCGGTAATGATCAGAACGCGTGATTCAGCAAAATTCTCACGGATCCACTTGGTCAGCCACACCATAGTCAGGCTCTTACCGCTGCCCTGCGTGTGCCAGATAATGCCGCCCTCTCGTTGCTTCAGACTGACTTCGGCTGCCTTAACCCCAAAGAATTGGTTGTGCCGGCAGATCTTCTTGATACCGGCATCAAAAACTATAAAGTCATGGATCAATTCCAGAAAACGTTTTTTCTCGCAAACCTGCATGATCTGGCGATCCAACAGATTCACAACCTCAGACGGTTCCTTCCAGGTGAGGAAATGCTTCTCAGGCGTCTCAATCACTCCGTAACGCATTCCCTCGGTCTCATTGGCTGCCATTACGATCTGGATGGTGGTGAAGAAGGCTTTGATAAAGAGTTGCTTCTGGTTATCCAGATTCTGACGGATACCCTCAGAAACAGAGACCGTGGAGCGTTTAAGTTCGATCACCCCTAAAGCGATGCCATTAACATAAAGGACCAGGTCAGGACGCTTATCGTGCAGCCCATTTATGGTGACCTCTTCAGCAATGGCAAAGTGGTTGTTTTCAGGATGTTCCCAATCGATCAACCAGACCGTCTGGCGATTCTTGCCTGCGCCTGGGCTTACCTTAACCCCATAACGCAGCAGACTGTAGACCTCTTTATTAACATCGTAAAGGTTCTTGCTTTGATCTCCGGCTGCCTTATACAGTTCAAAAAGCGCTTTAGAAATAAGATCTTCACTTTTCACCTGTTTACGCAGGAATTTCCTTAGATATTCTTCTTCAATATTGCTATTGCCAATTCGGTCTTCCCAATTACCCAGATATTCATAGTGAAGCTGATCCTGGAATATTTGGAGGATGCGGTTTTGTGTCCTGCGTTCAATTTCCCCGATACGTGTCATGTTAATCCTTTATCAATCGAATACGGCCGGTTAGAAGTTCTTGCATCATTCCTTGTTTAATCAATTTCGCTTTATTTAGCTTTTCTTGAAGTATATTTATCTCTAAATCCAGGCTACTCAGAATTTTGGCAATAGCCGACTGTTCTGGTTTTTTTTTCGGGAGATAAAACTTCACTTTTGCTAGCTTTCCTTTATTGATTTCTAAAAATGTACTTCCACTACTTAAACTTATTAATTCTTGTTTTTTAGTCTGTAAAACATAATACAAAAACTCAACATCTACACCGTCTTTAGGAATTAGATTCTTAAAACCTTGATTCGTCGAAATTGGAATTTTATTAATTGCGCATTCACCAATCGTTGCACGAGATGTCATAATTATCGAATTTGATGGAATTATTTCTGCAGAGGAATTTTTCAATCCAAGTTCAGAAATCATTCTATTCGTCTTATAGATGTATTTATTCTTTTTTAGAGCGGTGATATCAGTCGGAGTGCACCAAGGAATTTCCCCACCCCAGTATTCTTGTCGCAAGGTAGATGGAGTTCCTCCACTGCGAATATCTACCATATCCACTAATTTCTTAATTTCCCACAAATCACTCAAACCAGGCAAACGCCGTTTACCAGTGAGCAACTCCTGCATTACACCTTGCTTTATAACGCGCTTCTTGGCAATCAATTCCTCGAGCGAAGAGATTAGGGCATCCACATCTGAGAGAGCTTCTGCAATAGCATGTTGTTCAGCAATTGGAGGTGAAATAAAAGGAAGTGTTTTAAGTTCAACTAATCCAATTCTTTGTCTAGTAGTACCTGTACTAGCTTCAATTGCTTTTTTTCTAAAGTAAGTCGAATTAATATAAAATTTTACTAACCTTTTATCAAATCGTTTTTCGTCAACAACTAGACGAATCCCATCAGATGCCATCAAATATCGCCTGTCATTTAAAGGAATAAAACAACACCTAGCAACAGGATCTCCCATTTTTGAAAGTATGATTTCTCCTGGGTAAATGTTACAACTAATCAATTCGTCAGCTTTTCTTTTTGAAGTATAAATCTTATAATCGTCTAAGAAGTCTCCATCACCAATATTTTGAAGTTGCAAGATACGAACGCCATCATTAACATAATCTGACTTCTTTAGATTTGATCCAAATGGACCACCTGTTATTCCCCAACGGTTTGATTTCTCAGGTAAATCACCAAAGGTTATTACCTTCCACTCGTTTGGAATTAATCCTAAAGGCGTAAATTTGAACCCTTTTCTTACTTCCATCCGAATCCCATCTTGTCCAAATGCATCTCTACCTTAACACTAAGCATTTCAAACTCCTTAACCAATTTTGGCAAGGGAGAAGCATAACGCTCCACTAGTTCTTTTACTCGACTGGTTAGGTTCTGCTCGGTTTTCTCCACTTCGCTTTCGATCTTTTCATAGAGTGTTAAGATCCATTTATCATTGACAATCAATTTTTTAACTTCATCTTCTGAAAGTGAGGGATATATTTTTATTATCTTTACGTCCAATTCCTTTTGTTTTTCTTTGACTTTTCGCCCTGCCTCAGAATCCTGTTCAAGTAATTGGATATATGAGTTTAAAACAGTAAGTTCATCTATAAATTCAGGATCATCCTTGATTTCTTTGATGCGCTTGGCAACCTCAGGTTTACTGATCTTTCCTTTATCATTCTTCAACTCTTCCAGCAGTCCCTCCTCTCCGCTGTGTTCTTCTTCCATTTCTTCTCTTTGCGAGGTGAACAGGTCTATTTCACTTTCAAGTTGATCAATTCCGTCTTGTTCCGCTTGAAAATATCTAGTAATAATCAAATCTGAAGGGATGAGATCCTGATTAGCAATCCATCTATCATTGACTATCATATAAACATCGTCTTGCATCGGAGAATCCCAATACTCCATCAGATACTGGTAAATATCATATTTATCAATCAGATGAACGGAGTCAAAGGTTGACAAGAGGTCTTCAGCAAGTGTTGTGATCAACTCTTTTGGATGGTCTCCCACTTTGAGGTTTTTCAATATTGGAGTATTCCGTTCTGCCCATTCATTGAATAACCGACTAACATTACTGGCAAAAGTCTTATATTCCGGGTTTGCCGAAATAATTGACCTGATCTTAGAAGTATCCACTTTGAGTTCGCTGTAGTTTTCTCTAGCGCCAGGGGCAAACAACTCCGCCTTGAGAGAGGGGAAACTTTGCCAGTACTTTTGCATGTCTTCTATATCCCGGTTAGGGATGCCACCCTTGAGATGCGCTTCAATATCCTGCAGATCTTCTGGTTCGCTGCTGTCGATATAACGGGGAATATTGAGGTTGTAGTCATTCTCATGGATCTCAGTCATGGGAACAATGCGCGAATACTTGGGGATTTCCAATTGATCGTTGAACACATCCACGATCCTACGCAGGTCCTGATGACGCAATCGGTTCTTGTTGCCATCCTTCAAGAACCCCTTGCTTGCATCGATCATGAAAATGCCCTTGCGTGTGCCGGCGTTCTCTTTATCCAGAACAATGATGCAGGCAGGGATGCCCGTTCCATAGAACAGGTTGGCGGGCAATGAGATAATGCCCTTGATATAACCCTTGTTGATGATGTTCTTGCGGATCTCCCCTTCAGTGTTCCCTCTGAACAATACGCCATGCGGCAGAATGACCGCACCCTTGCCGCTGCTCTTCATCGAACGAATGATATGCAGGAGGAATGCATAATCCCCGTTCTTCTTGGGAGGGATGCCATCCACAAAGCGCTCATACAGGTCATGTTCCGGGTCGAAACCGTTGCTCCAGGCTTTGGTTGAGAAAGGCGGATTGGCGACCACAAAGTCAAAGGTCTTGAGCGTGCCATCCGCGTTTTTATAATGGGGGTCAGCCAGTGTGTTGTCTTTCCAAACCTCGGCGGTCGGATTCTCATGCAGGATCATGTTCATGCGTGCCATGGCTGCTGTGGCATTATCGTTCTCCTGACCGTAAATCGTGACTCCTGTTTTGGATTCATCCGCGGCTTTGAGGAGCAAAGACCCCGATCCGCAGGTGGGGTCGTAAATGGTTTGAGATTGACTGGTGGCTTTATTGATGCCGATCACCTTGGCGATCACCCTGGAGACTTCGGCAGGGGTATAGAACTGACCCTTGCTCTTGCCCGATTCGGTCGCAAAATTCCGCATCAAGTATTCGTAGGCGTCTCCAAGCAGATCATCCCCTTCCGCCCGGTTCTTGCTGAAATCCAGCGCTGGATTCTCAAAAATGGAAATGAGATTGGTGAGACGATCCACCATATCCTTGCCCTTGCCAAGCTTGTCTTCATTGTTAAAGTCGGCGACATCGATCACGCCCTTCAACTCATTGGCTTCAGCAAGCTTCGAGATGATCTTATTGATCCCATCCCCGATATTCTTCGTCCCCTTCAAGGCGATCATATCCTTGAAACCGCCACCTTGAGGTACTTCGATCAGGGAGTCCCGTTTACCGGCATATTTATCCGAGACATACTTCATAAACAACAATACAAGGACATAATCCTTGTACTGAGAAGCATCCATACCACCACGCAGTTCGTCGCAGCTTTTCCAGAGCGAGCTGTAGAGTTCACTTTTCTTAATTGGCATGAGTGTTGACCTTGTTGTAATTTTTTTGACCAAGAAAATTATAGCCTATTCATGAAGTTCATATCAGTAAAAAGGTAAATTAATAATGTATACTATTTTTATTTTCTACTTATTAATGGGGTCTATTGCTACATCATCCTGGGAAAATGAACAATTCAGATTAATTGTAATTACTTTTTTATAAGAGGGATTAAGACATGGCATTCAAGATATCAAAATCCGTATCCACTTCAAGCGAGAGTCCTGAATCGTTGTTCAGAGACCTTCGTGCTAAGAAAATACAAGGGTTATTATCACATCAGGCTGATGTTTTACGAGACTATGTTGAGTCTTCACTAGATTTTAGTGATGTTGCTTTTCAATTGCCAACCGGGAGTGGAAAAACGCTGGTTGGATTACTTCTAGGAGAGTGGAGAAGACGGAAGAATAATGAAAGAATTGTTTATCTTTGCCCTACAATTCAATTGGTAAATCAAGTCACGGATCAGGCAAATAATAAGTATGGAATAAAGGCTATTTCATTTATTGGTAAAAAAAGTGAATATGACCCAAAGGATAAAAGTGAATATCAGAATGCCGAAGTAATTGCCATTACCACATATAGTGCATTGTTTAATAGTAGCCCTTTTTTTACCGATCCAAATATTATTATTTTGGATGATGCTCATGCTGCTGAAAACTATATTGCGAGCAATTGGTCACTTCGTATAGAAAGATTTAACGAAAATCATAAGAATTTGTTCGTTGCATTAGCAGGATTCCTCAGACCCTACATTAGTTCATTAGATTATCAAAAATTAACTGCCCGAGAAGAAGATTATTGGGACAAATCCTGGGTAGATAAGCTTCCAACTCCAGTTTTCAACATGAATATTGAAGAAATAACTGCAATCATCAACACTAATATTAGTTCCGCTGATCTTGCGTTTCAATGGTCCATGATAAAGAACAATTTGTTTGCTTGCCATTTCTACTTTAGTGCATATGAGATGCTTATTAGACCTTTATTACCTCCAACAAGCACGCATACGCCCTTTACCATTGCAAAACAACGTATATATATGTCAGCAACTTTAGGTGAAGGTGGTGATTTAGAACGTATCACTGGGAGAAAGAACATTCATAGATTGCAAATTCCCACTGGTTGGGATAAACAAGGAATAGGCCGGAGATTCTTTTTATTACCTGAAAGATCTTTATCTGATGAAGAACAAGATGAATTACTCCTGAAAGTGATTACACAAACTGGTCGTGCTCTAATTCTTTGTCCAAATGATAAAAGTAGTATTACCATTAGTAAAAATATTAATGAAAAGCTAGGAGTTCCAATTTTTAATGCAAGAGTAATTGAATCTTCAAAAATACCATTTATTTCTGAAGAAATGGCAGTCGCTGTGATGGCTAATCGTTATGATGGAATTGACTTTCCTGATGATGAATGCAGACTACTCATAATTGACGGATTACCTAGAGCGACGAATTTACAAGAAAGATTCATTATTAATAATATGGGAGCTGTAGAGCTCCTAAACGATAGGATTCTTACTAGGATAGTTCAAGCATTTGGTAGATGCACTAGATCTGCCACAGATTATTCAGTAGTAATTATTCGAGGTGAAGAATTAACTAAATACATTATGACAAGAGAACGAAGGCGATTTCTACATCCTGAGATACAAGCTGAAATTGATTTTGGTATAGAACAATCTAAAAGCACTAGTATCGACGAATTCCTGGAAAACATAAGTATTTTTATCAAACAAAGCTCGGATTGGGCTGAAGCAGATTCAGAAATTCTAATTTTGCGTGATAAATCTGAGCAATTATTATTACCAGGAACTGACAATCTTCGAAATTCAGCTAACCTGGAAAATGATTACCAAAATGCATTATGGTCTGGTGATATTGTTACCGCTTTTGAAATTTCACGATCCATTATTAGTTTACTTACTGCCCCAGAACTGAAAGGGTACCGGGCTCTGTGGTATTACCTTGCAGGTAGTGCAGCCTGGTTAGCTGATTTTCAGAAAATGGGGAATTTTGATTCAAAATCTAAAGAGCTTTTCAGATTAGCTCTATCAGCAACCGGAACTATCCGATGGCTAGTTGAACTCTCTAGGAATAATCTAGTTGAAACCCCAAATTCTGAAATGGTTGATGAAACTCAAACATTGCTTCTTGTTGAGCGAGTTGAAGGAATACTTGATAAACTCGGAACGATTCAAAATCATAAATTTGATCGGTTTGTCAGTGAGATAATTGCAGGACTGAATTCTGAAAACTTCAAAGAATTTGAAGAAACGCATGTAAAAATTGGAAAATTATTAGGTTATGAAGCCGGAAATAAAGAGACCAATGGAGCCCCCGATCCTTGGTGGATTGTTGATGAAAACTTTTGCTTTATTTTTGAAGATCATTCAGATGCAGTATCCGACACTTTACATATAGATAAAGCTAGGCAAATCAATACTCATCCCAATTGGGTGAAAGAGAATTTAGATGTTAGCGAACATGTAAAGATACTTCCTGTATTGATAACGCCAACGAAAAAAGCTGATGTTGATGCTTTACCACATCTACGGGATGTCTTTCTCTGGCCTTTAGATGATTTCAGAGCCTGGGCTTTAAACGCTATAAGTACTATTAGAGAGTTACGATCAACTTTTACTGGGATAGGTGACTTAGCATGGAGAGCAGATGCAGTTGCAGCTTTTAATAAAAATATGCTTTCCCCAAGAACACTTTCGGATTACCTACAAAAACATATAGCAGCAGATGAATTGAAAGAAAAATAAAAACTAATAATAAAATTAGGGGCGAACTGATTTTACGGTTTGGAAAAAAACAGATAGGATGCTAGACGTAAAATACTTTATAACTTACAAGTTAATTAGTTATAAATATTCGTTATGAATCTATGAACTCAATATATAGAAAAAATTAATGTGATGATGTAAATGACTTCTCTAGATCTTCAATTACAAATGCTAGTGGGGTATTATATACTTCCTGTTCAAGAGAGCAAAAACTGGGAAATCCTTTTTCCTCACCAATAGAAAAAGTTGGTCCGTATTTTCCACAAGCACACTTCTTTTTATTTGGAGTAATAATTTTTCCTGTGTTTTCAGTTGCAATAAATGGGGGAAAAGACCATATCATCGGATTGATTATACATATTTGACCCTCCTCGCAATTTGGAACTTCCTCAAGAAGGAAAGGATCCTTACGATTCCGGATCGATAAGATGACACCTGGTGGAACATGAAAGAAACCCGCTTCACATTGCGGAAAAATCTGCATTATTTCCATCACTCCATAATTCTGCCGTTGGTTTTGCGCAGGAATTCCAAACGCGGACTCTATTTTCACTTTTACCAACTTGATATCAATCTGGTCTTGAATATTGGAATGTTGACCTTCAGAGAGTAACGCTAAAGTTCCTAATGGCAAACCAAGGTTTATCTTATTCCTAATTATCATCTCCGATATCTGAATAAAAGATTCTGATGACCCGTAAAGGTGAATCCTTGGCGCTTTTTTCATCAACTGATTAATTTCATCGACGACTTTGAATACATTTATCTTTTCTTCTACAGTTTCTGTTGCATGAATGATTTGGCTATTTACCTTGTTATAACCTGTTACAACATGTTTTTTAATTTTGAAAACGAGCCCACTTGAATGAGAAATTAACATTGAAAACGAGCCCACCTAAATCATAAAAACTCCGGCACAATAAGGTC